>Ga0209538_1000340_pt1 | contig 28529 bp, 24 predicted proteins | sample BarGraNGADG00211_2_FD_184492 | JGI IMG/M metagenome (GOLD analysis project Ga0209538, IMG submission 184492) | Arctic peat soil microbial communities from Barrow, Alaska - Barrow Graham LP Ref core NGADG0004-211 (SPAdes) (version 2) | ecosystem: Environmental > Terrestrial > Soil > Wetlands >... | reverse complement strand
CTGCTTACAACCATCCCTGGAGAACCTATGGAAAGAAGATAAATGGCAAACCTGTTCTGACAACTTTATCAACCCAATAGGACATTTCTATTTAGCCAGAGTAGGACATTTCTATTTAGCCTTGACAGAGGGGTCAATGCCAGAGCGCTGACGGGACGATTCAAGTTATAATTACGAGCTATCTGAACGAAGGAACACCTATGCAACCAATTTCACTCACGGGCATCAAGCCGACCGGCAGCGTGCACATCGGCAATTATTTTGGCATGTACAAACCAGCCATTGAACTGACACAGAAATATCTGGGCATCTATTTCATGGCGGATTTGCACGCGCTCAATTCCATCCAAAACCCCAAAGAACTGCAGAACCTCATCCACGAGGCCGCCTGCGGATGGCTGGCGCTTGGGCTTGATCCCGAAAAGAGCATTTTCTTTCGGCAGTCAAGCATCCCGGAGATTCCGGAACTGACCTCCTACCTCACCAATGTGACCCCCAAAGGCCTGATGAACCGCGCCCATGCCTACAAAGCCTCGGTTGACCGCAACGTTGAACTCAACCGCGACCCGGACGACGGCATCAACATGGGCCTCTTCAATTACCCCATCCTGATGGCTGCGGATATCCTGATGTACGGCTCAGATGTGGTCCCCGTTGGGTTGGACCAAAAACAGCACATTGAAATTACCATCGACATCGCTGAAAATTTCAATCGCATCTATGGCAAAACCTTCAAGATCCCTGCCGGCTTGATTGACGAGGCCGTGGCCTCAATCCCCGGGACCGACGGACGCAAAATGAGCAAGAGTTACGGCAACGTGATCTCTATTTTTGCCCCTGAAAAGGAAGTGCGCAAGTCCATCATGCGCATTGTCACCGACAGCAAAACCCCCGAAGAACCCAAGGACCCAACTACCTGCAACCTCTTCCAGATCTACAAATTCTTCGCCCCCAAACCCCGGCTTGAAGAAGTGCGCCAGGCGTACTTGAACGGTGGCCAGGCCTACGGAACACTGAAAGCAGAACTGGCTGACCTGGTATTGGCCTACTTTGCCGATGCCCACATTAAATTTTCCGGCCTGATTAATAACCGCCCCTACGTGGATGGCCTGCTAAAAGTCGGCGGAGAAAAAGCCCGTGCTCTCGCCATTCCAATCATTGAGCGCGTCCGCAAAGCAGTCGGAACGGCTTACTAATGTCAGAAACTATTTCAGAAACAGACACACCAGCCAAATTACCTGCTGCAGAGCGCAGCAAGCTCTCCAATCGGGCTATGAACCTGGCTTTGGGCAGCAATATTGTGTTAGCCATCCTAAAGACCAGCATAGGCATCCTGGGCCACTCCCAGGCTTTGCTGGCTGACGGTATCAACTCCACTTCGGATGTGGTTTACAACATCGTGGTCTCCATTTTCGTGCGCAGAGCCCACAAACCGGCTGACGAGGATCACCCTTATGGCCATACCCAACTGGAATCCGTTGGCGCATTAGTTATCGGTGCTTTTATCATCACAACTGCCCTCACCATTTTTTGGCGGGCGGTCAACTCACTTTTTGATTTCTTTACCGGCAACGCATCACCTGCGGAAATTTCACCTCTCACGCTCTATGTTGCGCTTTTCACAGTCGGACTAAAGATCTTCCTTTCCATCTATACCAAAAAATTGGGTGAGCGCACCAAGAATCCCTCCATCATCGCCGTCGCCCAGGACCATCGCAATGATATTCTTTCGGCTTCGGCAGTCGTTATTGGTGTCATTCTCGGCAGGATGGGTATCCTCTGGATGGACGCTTTAGCGGGTGCCCTGGTGGCAGTCTTCATAGCGCGTACCGGGTTCAGCATCCTGCGCCAATCCACTGACGACCTGATGGATACCGTGCCTGGTAAAGCGTTGCGCCAGCAAATTGAGCAAGTGCTGGTTGAAGTTCCCGGCATTCAGGAGATAGACTCCATGCAAGCCCATCGCTTTGGCCAGTACCTGGTCATCAATCTGGCTATATTTGTGGATGGAAACCTTAGCGTGGATCAGGGCGATGCCATCGCCGATGAAGTTGAACGTAAAATTACTGAGAGCGTGGATTATGTGCGGGCAGTGCATGTGCACTTCCATTCACACAAGTGATATCTAATAAAACCCGGCATATAAGCTAAATATTTGGCTTTTTCACTCTGCCACTGTATATTTAGACAAACTCTGATTAAGGAGGAACAATGAACGATTTTCGTTATTACAACCCCACAACCATCATTTTTGGCAAAGGCACCATCGCCAAACTTGATGAACTGGTTAAGAAGAAACAAAAGGTAATGCTGCTCTACGGTGGCGGTTCCATTAAGAAGAACGGGGTCTATGAACAGGTAATGAAGGCCTTGGGCAAAAGAAAAGTGCTCGAGTTTGGCGGCATAGAACCCAACCCGGATTATGAAACCCTGATGAAGGCTGTAAGCATCGTCCAGAAGAAAGATGTGGACCTACTGCTGGCTGTGGGCGGTGGCTCGGTAATTGATGGGGCTAAATTCATCTCCCTGGCTGCCAAATATGATGGCAACCCCTGGCATATCCTCAGCAAAGGAGCTGCCCAGGATTGCACCAAGGCCATCCCGTTTGGGACTGTACTCACTTTGCCGGCTACAGGTTCGGAGTTCAACAAGGGCAGTGTCATTTCCCGACGCGAAAAGCGGGTTAAATTCTCCTTTCAGAGTGCCCTTGTCTTCCCCAAATTTTCCATCCTCGACCCCGAAACCACTTATTCCCTGCCGATTAAACAGGTGCGCAACGGGCTGGTGGATGCCTTCGTGCACGTTATGGAACAGTACATGACCTACCCTGTCGGTGGCATTGTTCAGGACCGTCAAGCCGAAGCTTTGCTGCTGACTATCATCGAAACTGCCCCCGCGGCCATGCAGACCGACCCGGTATCCTACGATGGACGTGCCAACTTTATGTGGGCTGCCAGTAATGCCCTGAACACTCTCATTGGCAGCGGCGTACCGCAAGACTGGGCCACCCACAATATCGGCCACGAGATCACCGCGCTGTACGGGCTTGACCACGCTGAAACCCTGGCCGCGGTTTTGCCTTGGCTGCTGTGGTACAAGCGCGATCAGAAACAAGCCAAGCTGCTCCAGTATGGCCAGCGTGTCTTTGGCATCACTGAGGGCAGCAATGAACAACGGGTTGACCGGGCAATTGAAGCCACCGTCCAATTCTTCCACAGCTTGGGCATGCCAACAACTCTCACTGCTTACAAGATCGATCCTGAAGAAGCTGCCAGTAGCATTAACCGCCGCCTGACCAAACGCGAATGGAAGGCTGGCGAACATGCAGATGTTGGCCCTGAAGATGCCGCCAACATCCTGCGGTTGAGCCGTTAAGGAATACTTACCTAATCAAGCTGGCTCAATTGGGCCAGCTTTTTGATTCCTTTGAACGAGAATCACCAATTCTCCCCTATATTCCATTATTACGGTTAAAATTATTTTTTAGTTTCCTTAGGCAAAATAAAAATGGATTTCATTCGCGAACTCATCAGCAACCCTGCTTTACTTATCACGCTTATCCTCACCACGGGGGTAATCCTGGTGAACGGTTGGACTGATGCCCCCAATGCCATTGCCACCTGCATATCCACCCGGGCTATCAAACCAAAAGATGCCATCCTGATGGCAGCCGTATTCAACTTTCTCGGTGTCTTCATCATGACCTTGATCAACAAAAATGTGGCCTTTACCATTTCCAATATGGTTGATTTCGGTACAGATGCCCAGGCCAGTACTATCGCGCTGTGTGCGGCGCTCTTCGCAATCGTGCTTTGGGCCACCGCGGCCTGGTATTTCGGTATTCCCACTTCAGAAAGCCATGCCTTGATTGCTGGGCTTACCGGCGCGGCGATAGGTTTCCACGGTAATTTCCAGGGTGTAAATGGCGAACAATGGATGAAAGTGGTTTACGGCCTGATCCTTTCTACATTTTTAGGCTTCTTTCTGGGATGGGGTATTGTTAAATTAGTTGAATTGCTTTTTAAGCATCAATCACGGCGCAAGACAACCAAAATTTTCAAAAATGCCCAAATTGCCGGAGCAGCTGCCATGGCCTTCATGCATGGCGCCCAAGACGGCCAGAAATTCATGGGCGTTTTCCTGATCGGCATGTTTGTGGCCAAAGGGCAGCCTACCCCGGCAACATTTGCGATTCCCATTTGGTTGATGCTTTTTGTTTCCGCTGTCATGGGTCTGGGTACCTCCATCGGAGGCTATCGCATCATTAAGGCCGTCGGTTTGGACATGGTAAAGTTGGAAACCTATCAGGGATTCAGCGCGGATATAGCCGCTGCTCTCTCGATGTTGGCCGCCACGCTGCTAAAAGGATTGCCAGTCTCAAGTACCCATACCAAGACCACGGCCATCATGGGGGTTGGAGCGGCCAAACGGCTCAGTTCTGTCAACTGGAATATCGTGCGTGAAATGGTGCTCACCTGGATTCTCACTTTCCCGGGATGCGCTTTGATTGCTTATTTGATAACGCGATTATTCCTGACGATCTTCGTCAAATAAGGAGCTTTTATGCCTAAAAAGAAGAGTAATTATTATGAAATGTTCGTGGCAATTGCTGAGGACGCCATCAGGGCAGCCCAGTACCTCGAAAAAACTGTAAAAGATTTCAACCCCGCTAAGACGGAAAAGATGGCCAAATCCATGCACGAAATTGAACATGGTGCTGACTTGAAGAAGCACGAGTTAATGAAGACCCTGGCCGATGAATTCATGACCCCCATTGAACGGGAGGATATCGTCACCCTGGCATGGGAATTGGATGACGTATTGGATTTCATCGAAGAAGTCTTCCAGCTTTTCTTCATGTTCAATATCCAGGAGATGCGCCCCCAGGCCATAGATTTTGCAGAGTTAATCGTGCGCAGCACTACAGCTATGAAGGTTTGCTTTGACGAATTCCATAATTTCCGCAGGTCCCAGACCATCGGCGGCAAGATCATTGAGGTTAATGTGGTTGAGGAACTTGCCGATGTGCTATACATCAAGGCTATGCGCGAACTTTATACCAAGGAAAAGGACCCAGTCAAGGTCAATGCCTGGGGCATCATTTTTGACAAACTGGAAAAAATATGCGATCGCTGTGAGCATGTGGCCGATACAATTGAGTCGGTCATCATGAAAAACACCTAAATTATTCAGCACCTTTTGCCTCGAAGCTGGAGCTTCGAGGCATTTTTATTTTAAGGGATGGGGTGTGGGTTTCCCAGTGGGGGTAATTCCAATCGAGTTTTTGTCACCCTGAGCATTATTTGCAAAGGGACTTTATGGATGTGTCATGCTGAGAGAAGCGAAGCATCTTCCAGAAGCAAATCAAATGAATGAAAGACAATTACATCAAGAAAATGTGACACAAAGATCCCTCGCTCGGGTCGGAATGACACATTAGTGGATCATGTCGAGTGCTCGGCTCGGAATGACAAATTTACTGATCAGCCTGAACTTTCGGAATGACAGTAACCTTAAGCCGTGCGTTCTTCCAACCACACATCCCCAGCGTTATGATACCCCGCCCGCTCCCAAAAACCTGGGCGGTCGTGTTCGCAGAACTCCAACCCGGTCAGCCATTTGGCGCCCTTCCAAAGGTAAACGTCCTTCATGTCCTTGCGTCCAGGAATTGCCCCGCAAACACCCCGCAGAGGCGCACCGTGCTCGGGTGTGAGCGGTTGTCCATTAAAAGCGGTAGCCATCAGGAAGTTCTCAGCCCGAAAGACCTCCAGTGGTAAATTGGCGGTGAAGCCAAAAGCAGCGTGCTGAATGACAAACTTCGCCTTAGGAGTCAGTTTGACAAGCCCTGCTTCTTCCAGAGTCTGCAGTGTTATGCCTTCCCATTCCGTATCCAATTTGCTCCAGGTGGTCACGCAGTGCAGGTCCATTTTCACGCGCGTCTTGGGCAGGGCATCCAACTCCTGCCAACTCATGCGTAATGGTTTCTCTACTTCACCCCAGACCATGAAGGTCCAGGTTTCGGGGTCAAACGGTGGGACTGGTCCATAATGCAGGACTGGAAAGCGCTGGGTCAGTAGCTGGCCGGGTGGAATGCGGCTTTCAGAATTTGATTTGTTTTGCATCAGAACTCCAGATTTATACTTTCGCCAGGGGTTAGCACCGCCACCTTGGTGGCCGTCTCAGTTTCCACACGTCTTTTCCAATCTTGAACATCCTGACGGATAAGGTCAAAGGTGTTGTAATGGATTGGTACAACCACTTTGGGTTGGATGAGTTTGACCGCCCGTAAGGCATCGTTCGGTCCCATGGTGTAGTTATCGCCGATGGGCAGGACAGCCAGGCTAATACCTTCTTCGCCAATCAATTTCATATCGTAAAACAAACCCGTATCTCCAGCCATGTATATCTTCTGCCTTTTTTGCGTAGTCAGCAGAAATCCGGCTGGATTGCCGCCATATCCCCCACCCGGTAGTGAAGAACTGTGCAATGCCAGGGTCATTTTAAGATAGCCAAAGGGGAAATGGTGACCGCCGCCTAACTGTAAAGGATGACCTTTAACCCCTTTACCTTCCAAATAGTGCAGGATTTCCGGGATGGCAATGACCGTGGCTTTATTGCGAGTGGCAATCTCCACTGTGTCGCCGATGTGATCACCATGTCCGTGGGTGACCAACACGTAGTCTGCCTTGAGCTCGCTCGCGCTGACCTTCGCCTGCGGGTTGCCAGTGAAGAAGGGATCAACCAACAACTTCAAGCCGCCAATTTCCAAGCCTAAACTTGAGTGGCCGTAATATATGAATTGGTCTGCCATATTCATCTCCTTTTTCAGTTCGACTATTACCTGAATTATAGACGCGAACAAAGCCAAGTCCAGTTCAATGACTGGATGCTAATTTGGAAGTCTTGAAGGAAATCAGTTGTAGGGTGAGATTGACCTTCCTTTGGTCAATCCGCCGAAAACGGTACATTGATTCTGTCCGGCGGATTGGTGAAACGCGCACCAATCTTTCCCAAACAGAGATGAAAAACTGATTGGATTTAGAGGACTTCCAGTTTAGCCAGGGAGGCGACCAAAGCTTTGAGGCCAAAACCTTCAAAATAGACTTCCACGGTTTCATCCCCATGTTCCAGAATGGAACTTTTCACCACGCCACGGCCGTATTTGGAGTGCTTGACCTGCATTCCGGTTTTAAAAGTGGTCTTGGGAGCCTCATATACCACCCGCGGTTGGCGCATAAAAGCCGGGGTCTCCCAGCGCGACTCATCCGAGCGGTCAAACGAGCGGCTGGTGCTGAAACGGCTGGGCAAGCTTTTGGGGCTGCCTTGCAACATATCATCCGGGATATCATCCAAAAAGCGCGAGGCTATGGTCTCCTCATAGCCGCCATACGGGCTGCGCCGCCTGCGGGCACGCGTCAGGGTCAGTTTTTGCCTGGCCCGCGTAATCCCAACATAGAGCAGACGGCGTTCTTCGGCCAGCTGTTCCTCATCATCACGCGAGCGTGAATGCGGCAGCAGCATTTCATCCAGACCGGTAATAAACACCTGATCAAATTCAAGACCTTTGGCGGCATGCAGGGTGAGCATTGTCGGCGCGTCTTGGGTTTCCGGCAGGGTGTCCTGGTCGGCCACCAGCGCCATCGACTCCAAAAATTCCGCCAGGCTTTTGTCATCATATTCTGTGGTGACCGCCCGCAACTCCATGACGTTATCCCAGCGGTCCTGACCTTCTTCAGATTTATCCTGAATATATTGCTGGTAAGCCGTATCCTCAACCACTTTGTCAAAAAGGATCGAAACCGGGTTCTTCTCAGCGCTAGCCTGCCAACGAGCCAATATTTCACCAAAAATGCCCAGGCGGATGCCTTCCTTACTCATTTCAGCGGATATGGCCTCATCCCCAGCCGTCAGCGCTAGAAGGGTCTCACCCAGAGTCAGGTTATGGGCCAGTGCTACTTCAATCAGCTTCTCCAAGGACTTCGTGCCGATACCTCTTGGAGGCAGGTTGACCACCCGCTTGAAAGAAATTTCATCTTTTGGATTGTAGATTAGCCGCAGGAAGGAGATCAGATCCTTCACTTCCCGGCGACCATAAAAGCGCTGGGCACCTACCAGGCGGTAAGGCAAATTCACACGCCTAAAAGCTTCTTCCAGCAAACGCGACTGAGCGTTAGTACGGTACATGATGGCGAAGGCACTTGGGGGAACCTTTGCCTTGGTGATGGCTTGTTCAATGCTGGTGACAATACCCTCAGCTTCTTCACGGTCATCCTCACTGACCACAAGCCGCACCTTCTCACCTTTGGCAGCTTCAGTAAAAAGCTTCTTGCGGGTTCGGTTGCGATTATGGTCAATGACTGACATGGCTGTATTTAGGATCATCTGGGTGGAGCGATAATTTTGCTCCAGCAAGATCGTTTTTAATTCGGGGAAATCACTCTTCAGGCGTTGGATGTTGCGGTAATCAGCCCCACGCCAGCGGTAAATGCTCTGATCCTCATCCCCCACTACGTAGATATTCTTATTGATGCTGGCCAGCTGCCTGAGGATGGAGTACTGCGCCAGGTTTGTGTCCTGGAATTCATCCACCAGTACCTGCTCAAATTTATGGGCATAGGTATTGCGCACGGTGTCGTACTCAGAGAACAGGTTGCTGGTATAGACCAACATGTCGTCAAAGTCCATGGCGTTATTCTTCGCCAACAACTGCTGATAGCGGATAAAAAATTTACGGATCTGCTCATCGCGGAAGTTGCTCACCGGGAAGTTTTCCGGGCCAATCAAATCGTTCTTGGCTTTTGAAATCGCATCCAGCACAGAAGCCGGGCGGAAGAGTTTTTCGTCAACACGCGCCTCACGTACCACCTGTTTCATCAGGCTTTCCTGATCATCGGCATCGAAGATGACAAAATCTTTGCTCACCGGCAACAAATCAGCCTCGCGACGCAAAATGCGCCCGCACAGGTTATGAAAAGTGCCCAGCCAAATGCCATCCGCTTTTTCGGCCAAAATTTTACTGACTCTGGCTCCCATTTCCTTGGCAGCCTTGTTGGTAAAGGTGACAGCCATGATGTGGTAGGCCGGCACCCCCATCACTCCCACCAGGTACGCAATGCGGTAAGTCAGAACGCGCGTTTTACCCGAACCCGGACCAGCCAGAATGAGTAATGGACCGGAAGGCGCAGCCACCGCGGCTTGCTGTTGGGCATTGAGAATCTTAAGAATATCTTCCATGGCTGGCCAATTCTAATTCATTTGAGGAATATTGCCTTGATTACCCCCAGCAGAATGCCAGTAATAACCAAATACACTGGAGTCACTTCAAACTTAAGGAGAACAAACAGACCGGCTGCAAAGAGCAGGACAGTCCACATATCCACCAGCCCAGTGCGCCCCATGTTGATAGCCACCATCAGGATGAGGGCTACCACGCTGGCATTCACACCCTTCAAAAAGCTTTGGGCACTCTTGGATTCCCGCAGTTTCATCAGGATGGGAGCTGTAATCATCACTAAAACAAAACCGGGCAGGAATGCCCCAAGTGTGGCCAGGGTTGCGCCCCCCCAACCACCGGCGAGGTAACCAATGAAGGACGTGGAAGAGAGTATCGGGCCTGGGGTGATTTGTCCAACCGTGATGGCATCGGAAAGCTGATGCGGAGTCAACCAGCCAAAGCGGTTGACAACATCGTTCTGTATCAAGCCAAAAAGTACCATGCTTGAACCAAAGAGAACAAATCCGGTTTTGAGAAAATAAAGGAAAATCTGGGTCAAACGGTTTTCGAGGATTGGTACTGCGCTGATAAAAAGCGGGACCAAACCAATCAGGGGCAGTGGCAGGAAAGAGAGCAAAACAGTTGGGGACTGGTGCTTTTGTTTGAGCCAATAATGCAGCAGGATGCCTAAAATGCCCGCAGAAAGTAGGATGGTGGTTTCATTACCGCCTATGAGAGAAGCTGCTATGGCTAAGCCAAAAATTAGAAATTGCTCCCATCCCTTGAGGCAGGATTTTCCTACTCTCCAGGTTGTATCCACCACAATGGCCAGGACGAGCGGGTTCAGGAAGTAGAACAGACTGCCAGTAATCGGCAGCGCCCCATACTTCACATAAATCATCCCCAGGATGGCCGAAATGAGAAAGGCAGGCATAATGAAAGCCAGACCGCCCAGCACTAAACCAGGCAAACCCGCCCGCACATAGCCAACATGGTAAGCCATCTCACTGGCATTTGGCCCAGGGATAAGATTGGCGGCTGCCAACATATCCAGAAATTGGTCTTCACTGATCCATTTGCGCTTGCGCACAAACTCATTTTCCATCATGGCGATGTGAGCAGTCGGGGCTCCAAAACTAATCAATCCAATTTTCAGACAGGTCAGGATGAGACTTTTTAGGCGGGAACTTTGGCTTTCGGCCCCGGCATCTGCCTGGAGGGTGTTCGTGTCTTGCCCTTTAGTGGCAGGGCTGTGGGAATTCTGGGTCAATGCAGCCTCGGAGGCATCAGCAGCAAGTTTTCCAGCACCAAACGGGAGTTGGCGTAGGCTTCAATTTGTTCCAGGGCATGTTCATGTGCCAGCAAGATTTTCTGGATTTTTTCCAGCGGTATCTGGGAAGCTGTCTTTGTGATCCAATCCCCGTGCTTGACATTGACCAAGGGAATATCAGCCTTGGCAGCGCTAATCAAGCAGTCGCGCCAATAACCCAACCAGACTGGAATCAGCTTGCCAGCTTGCTCCCTGGGAGAAATCTTCTGCCGCATCAGTTCGTCCACATATTGCAAACGAGCCCTCAGTGGCTTTTCCAGTAAATCTTCAAGCTCGACCAGGATGTCGTTCTGGGCTTCCACAACCTGCGGATCATCATGCAAGCGCAGAGAAGCCCCAAGCCGGCCTGCGGTCAGATGTGCAAGCAGTCTGGATTGGTCTTCTGAAATTTTGAATTGGTCCGTCAGTACACTTCGCGTGGCTTCAACGGTCATGGGTGCCAGACGCACCTGTTCACAGCGGGAGGCGATAGTTTCCAAGAGGCTTTCGCGCGCGTCTGCGGTCAGAATGATCAAGGCCCTGGGTGGCGGTTCTTCCAGGGATTTCAACAAGGCATTGGCAGCTCCAGCAGTGGCTCTTTGGAAATTCGGGATGAGCACAAAGCGTTTGGGCGCTTGGAACGGAGCCAGCGTGAGCGTTTTTTGCATCTCACGAATCTGATCTATTTTGATTTCCTTGCCGCCTTCTTGCTCGATGATTGTCAGGTCACTAAAGGCCCTGGCATCAATCTGGCGGCAGGTGATGCACTGATTGCAGAACTCCCCCTGGGATGGCGGTTTCTGGCAGCAAATGGCCTTAATGAACGCCAAAGCCAGGCTTTTGCGCCCTACACCATCAGGGCCGGTAATCAAGTAAGCCTGACGCATCTTCTCAGGTTTGGTATGTTCACGCAGAAAATCGACCGCCAGGTCATGCCCGCACAAGTTCCATTGCATGAATAGATTTTAGCACAGGGGCTTGTTTCCAAGCCGATCGAAAAAGAAGATGAAGCCGATCACCACCGCGATTTTATCCGATGGAATTAGGTATAATAGATGAGTTGCACCAAATCACCTAAAGGAAAAATTGATGGCAGACCCTAAAAATACTTCCCAACCCGATCAAACCGAGGCTGTTGAAGTCTCTTGGCATGCTCTTGGCTCTCAGGATGTCCTGAAAAAATTACAGGTCCCAGCAAAATCTGGCTTGACCTCTGAAGAAGCCGCCCGCAGGCTTGCGGACATCGGCCCGAACGAACTTGAGCAGAAGAAAGGCATCACTTTTGTGCAGATGCTTTGGGCTCAGATCAACAGTTTTGTGATCTGGCTGCTCATCATCGCGGCGATCATCTCCTTTGCCCTTGGCGACAAAATTGAATCTGGGGCTATCATCCTGATTGTCATTCTCAACGCGGTCATGGGCATCATCCAGGAATCCCGGGCAGAAAAATCCCTGGCAGCACTCAAAAAGATGGCTGCCCCTGAAGCCCAGGTTATGCGCGACGGCCACCGCCAGACCATCCCCACCAGGCTGCTGGTACCTGGAGACCTGGTGTTCATTGAGTCCGGCAACTTTATTCCAGCCGACCTGCGCCTGCTTGAAGCCGTTAACCTCAGCATCGACGAAGCCTCCCTCACCGGGGAATCTATGCCTTCCAAAAAGAATGCCCAAAGCCAGTTGCAATCGGATATTCCCATCGGCGATCGTGAAAACAGCGCCTTCATGGGTACCGTCGCCACTTATGGCCGCGGCCAGGGTGTCGTCACCACCACTGGAATGAAAACCCAACTCGGTCTGATTGCCAAAATGCTCCAAAGCGTGGAAGAGGAGCAGACTCCCTTGCAGAAACGCCTGGAACAACTTGGGCGAACCCTTGCAATTGGTGCCTTGCTGGTTTGTGGTCTGGTCTTCATTATTGGAGCCATCCGCATCATTGCCGCTTTTGGCGGCATCCATCTTGACAATCCCGAGGTCCAAAAAGGCCTTGTTGGCGTGTTCATGATCGCGGTTTCCCTAGCCATTGCTGCTGTTCCAGAAGGTCTCCCGGCCGTTGTCACCATTAGTTTGGCAGGCGGCATGCGCGAAATGGTCAACCGCCATGCTCTTATTCGCCGATTAGCCTCGGTTGAAACCCTCGGTTCAGTCACCACCATCTGCACTGACAAGACCGGTACCCTCACTCAAAACCAAATGACCGTAACCCGCATCTGGGTGAACGGACGCAGCGTCAGCATTACGGGCACAGGTTACGAGCCCAAAGGTGAGTTCCTGTTCAATAACCAAAAAGTGGACCTCAAGGACCTGCCAGGCATCCGTACCGCCCTCTGGGTCGGCACACTCAATAACGACGCTCACCTAGAGCAAGTTGGCGAGTGCGAAGGAAACCCAAGCTACCGCATGATTGGTGACCCTACTGAAGGTTCCATCCTCGTTGCTGCCCGCAAAGCTGGCAGCCAGGATACAGACCTGTGGGATTCTTACCCCCGGGAACAAGAAATTCCCTTTGATTCTGAACGCAAGCGCATGGTTACTGTTCACAGTGTTGAGAACCCCCAGAAGGCGGACCTTTCCCCTTATGGCGACGGTGAAAAACCCAAAGGCTACATCATGGCTGTCAAGGGAGCTCCTGATATTATCCTCAACCTTTGCGGCCACGAGCTCCAAATCGATAACAGTACTGTACCCCTGACCGATGCTCTGCACCATGAAATTCTCTCTGCCAACGATGAAATGTCCAGCAAAGCCCTGCGTGTGCTGGCAGTTGCTTATCGCATCGTGGATATTGAACCCAACAACACTAACTTGGCGGAACTTGAAAAAGACCTGGTCTTTGTCGGCCTGATCGGCATGATCGATCCTTCCCGTCCGGAAGTCAAACCTGCCATGGCTGAAGCCCGCACTGCCGGCATTCGCTCTGTGATGATCACGGGCGATTACCCCAACACTGCCAAGGCCATTGCTGAAGATATCGGCCTCATCCAGTCGGGGCATAAAGTGCTCACTGGTATGGATTTGGACAAGTTCACTGATGAGGAGATGCGTGAGGCTGTCAAGGTTACCGATGTCTACGCCCGGGTGAGTCCCGAGCACAAGATGCGTATTGTGAATGCCATGCGGGATAACGGTGAAGTGGTTGCCATGACTGGCGATGGTGTCAACGACGCGCCCGCCATCAAACTTGCGGATATAGGCGTGGCCATGGGCATTACGGGCACGGATGTTGCCAAAGAAACCGCCGATATGGTACTGACGGATGATAATTATGCCTCCATTGTCAATGCCGTCGAGCAAGGCCGCGTTATCTACTCGAACATCCGTAAATTTGTTTACTACCTGGTCTCCTGTAATATCGGCGAGATTATGATTATCTTCCTGGCTACACTCTTCGGCTGGACTGCCCCGTTGACAGCCATTCAGCTACTCTGGCTCAACCTGATCTCGGATGGCGCCCCAGCTTTGGCGCTTGGCGTTGAAAAAGGCGACCCCGATATCATGCAGCAGCCACCCCGGCCGCCCTCTGAACCGATCATCAACAAGTTCATGCGCAACGGCATTATCGTCCAGACGATTGCCATCACCGCTTCGGTTTTAGGAGCCTATTTTATTGGCATGCATCAGGGCGGTGTTCAGGAGGCTGAAACCTTTGCCTTTGTCACCCTTTCCTTCAGCGAACTCTTAAGGGCCTACACGGCACGCTCCGAGTATTACCCTCTTACCAAAATTGGCATCTTCAGCAACCCCAAGATGAACCTGGCAGTGCTTTCTTCCATGATTTTGGTGCTCATTACCATTTACGTGCCCCCGCTGCAGAAGATCTTCAATACCATGACGCTAACCCCAGCCCACTGGCTGGAAATCCTGCCTTTCATCTTTATACCCGCCATTACCGCGGAAATAATGAAGTCGGTTACCTACAAAAAACAAATGCAAAAGCAGTTCGCTTAGCGCGATTAACCTCCCGTGGTTTAACAGTTCTGCGGGAGGATTTTTTACTAGAAGATTGTCACAGGAACCAGCTTTTCGAAGATGGTCATTAGATTGTTTGAATAGCAAAAAGCATGAACTTGATTACAAACCCCATTTTATTTAAAGTTGCCGGCCTGCTGGGTTGCCTCTTATCTGTGGCAGGTGCCTTGATCGCGGGCAACGTTTACCGCGGAAAACAAGGCGAGCCTTACTCTGTTCTTAACCACTTCATTTCAGAATTAGGCGAACGGGGGGTTTCACAACGTGCCTGGGCATTTAATTGGGGGCTGATCCTCTGTGGCATCCTGCTCTTACCGGCCACTCTCAATCTCGGGTTGACCCTGCCTGGCCTTTGGGCGAAGATCGGAATGGCTTTTGGGGTTATTACAGCGCTCAGCTTGTCCCTGGTCGGTGTTTTCTCAATGGACCGCCTGAAACCGCATGGCATCGCCGCTGTCACATTTTTCCGCGCCGGGTTGCTGATGGTGCTATTTTTCACGCTGGCAATCGCCTTCCAGCCGCAAGATAATCTGGTATTCCCCAGGCTGCTCGCCTTGGCTGGCATCCCGGCGATTGCAGCCTTTGCCACTTTCCTGGTAATGATGTCCCAAATCCACAAAACAAACGATCAACCGCTTGAGCCGGCAGCGAAAACCCGTCCTCGTGTTTGGAAAATGGCAATCTCAGAATGGGCGATCTTTGTGACCATTGTGTTTTGGTTTCTGATGGCTGCCCTGGCCATTTGAAAGATAGCTTCCCCTCAGGATGTTATACTTAGCCAGAATTTTGGAGGTGCTATGAAAGTTTTAATAACCGGTGGAGCCGGATACATTGGCAGTACGATTGCTTCTGCGCTGGAAGATGCCGGCCATACGCCCATCATCCTGGACTCGCTGCTGACAGGCCCAAAGGCCTTTGTACGCGACCACATTTTTTATCAAGCCGATATTGCCGACAAGGCCGCCCTTACTCAGATCTTCCTGGACCATCCGGATATCTTTGCCACCATTCACTGCGCGGCCCTGATTGTGGTACCCGATTCGGTCTCTGACCCTTACAACTACTACCTCGACAACGTTGTCAAATCCATGGAGCTCTTCAAAAATCTGGCAGAACTCAATCACCCACGCGTGGTGTTTAGTTCTTCAGCCGCCATTTACGACGTCGTCCCCAACTTCATGGTCAACGAAGAATCGCCCTTAAAACCGCTCAGCCCGTATGCACGCACCAAGTACATGATGGAAATGGTTCTCAAGGATTTTTGCAAGGCTTATGGCCTCAAGGGCATCGCCTTGCGCTACTTCAACCCCATTGGCGCGGACCCCAAAATGCGCACCGGCCTGCACGTCAAGAACCCCAGCCACCTGATTGGTAAACTGGTTCAGGTAGCGCTGGGAAAGGAACCCGTCTTCCACCTTACCGGTGTAGACTGGCCTACCCGCGACGGCTCTGGCATCCGCGACTATCTGCACGTTTGGGATCTTGCCCAGGCACATGTAAAGGCCGTCCTCAATTTTGATAAAGCCATTGCGGAAGGTAAATCGGATGATGTGGATTACACCGTCATCAATCTGGGTTCGCAAGAAGGTGTAACCGTCAAGGAGTTTGTGGCAGCCTTCGAAACGGTTTATGGCAAAAAGATTCCGCTTGAAGTCAAACCTGCCCGCCCGGGGGATATCGCCGGCGCCTACGCCAATGCCGATAAGGCTTACCGACTCTTAGGTTGGAAGGTTGAAAAATCCATCGCTGATGGCATCCGCGATGCCCTGCGTTGGGGTGAAGTCAGGGATCAAATCCTGGGATAACCTCTTAATTACCCTTCTCAGATGCAATAAGCGGGCTATCTGCCCGCTTATTTTTTTAGTTAATCCTATTAGTATCAAGGTATTTCAAGCCTTGGGGTGGAATATTCCTGTGAGTACCTTCTACCATCGCCGTCCGGATGGTAAAGCTTGGGCTTTGCTCTTGAAGAGTAGACCAACCAATAATCCAAATACAAAACCTCCGATGTGAGCCCAGAAAGCCACTCCACCCTGGTCCGCAGTGCCAATTGAAAGGAAACCGCTGAAGAGCTGGAGCACAAACCACAGTCCTAACACTACAAAAGAAGGTACCAGGGTCAGCCTCGAGAAAAAACCAATTGGGATGAAGGTGTACACCCTGCTGGAGGGATAAAAGACTAAATATGCCCCCAATACCCCGGCAATCGCGCCACTGGCGCCTACCGTTGGCACAATGGATTGCGGATTGAAATAATAATGGGCAAAAGCAGCCAAAAAACCTGCCATCAGATAAAAGACCAGGTAGCCAAAGTGCCCCAAAGCATCTTCAACGTTATCGCCAAATATCCAAAGATAGAGCATATTGCCGATCAGGTGCATCCAACCGCCGTGCATGAACATGCTGGTGAGGATGCGCAACAGGTCCCCAGAATCCAAACCAGTACTGATCTGGTTGGGGATCATGGCGTAACGTTCAACGAAAGCATTCAAGTTGGCGCCTTGCATCAGCTCCAAACCAAATACAAGGATATTCAAGAGGATCAAGCCATAATTGACTATGGCAAAACGTTGGCTACGAATCTCATCCTTGATTGGAATCATGGTTTACCTCGGGCTGTTTGGCATTCTTTTCGGCGAGCAATTCCTGAAGCCTGGGATGGTCGGCATAAAAACCCCTTCTTTCCGGTGGCAACAAGGCGGCAATACGGCACATAATCTCATCAGTTGCACGGTTTAACCAGGTTTTGTTGTCCTCATCCGGGCTTTTTTCCGGCACGCTAAATTGTTGGCCAAATCTCACGGTCACCCGCATCTTCTTGAAGCGGGTAAACCAATATTTCATGTCCGTGGAACCTTCAAGGGCAACAGGAATGACAGGAATCTTGAATTTCCTGGCGATTAAAGCGGCTCCTGGTTTTCCCTGCATGAGCAGTTTCGTTTTCGAGCGTTTGCCTTCAGGTGCGATGCCCAACATCCAACCTTTTTTTAGGTATTCGCCAACCTTTTGCAGGGCTGTAAAATCTGTCCCTGACCTATCAATCCAGATCACTCCAACCGCATCCAGCAGCGGTCCCATGATAGACTTTTTGTATTCCGTGGCAACCAAAGGGATGCCATCCCGGCGGTTGGATGCCACCATCAGGAAAATGGTATCCAACCGGCTGGTATGCGCGGTCGTTACCAGGATTGCCCCTGTTTGTGGCAGGTTTTCGTAACCTTCCAACTTTAGTACCACCAACCTCTCGACTAACCAACATAGGAGGTTATAAATTCTGTCATAAGCCATTTCTAAACACCAATTCCTCGGCTGGTTTATGGTCTTTGCGGGTAAAAACCACAAAGCCAATAAAAACAATTACAAAAATTGAAGTAGTCAAAACTCCGGACAAAGCCTGATCAAGAATATTCACACTCGCCAGGACAGAAATCAGATTCCAGGCTCCGTGAATGAATACAGTTAGCAGGAAGGCACCCAAAATCGGCACAACCTTGCGATTTTGCCAGTAACGCACAAGGGCGTAGCCGTTTAGGGCTCCATTAAAGATGTGCAGCACTAAAGCAGCAGCACGGCCAATCACGAAGATCATCCAGGCATCAGGCGCAGTGCCTGAACCAGTCTGAACGGCAAAAAGCATGCCTTCAAGAATGCCAAATCCGGCTCCGCTGACAATGCCAGCCAGCATGCCCTCCCTTGGGCTCAAATTCCTGCCTTTCAGCAGCAATACCCCAAAGGTCTTCAACAGTTCCTCAATTAACGGCATCAGGAATGCAATCATGAAAATTGCCGAGAAAATAATGACGGGTTTTGCCATCAGTTCCTGGAACATTTTTTGGACGGCTTGGGAATCTCCCTGCATGCCCTGAAGCAGGTTAGGCAAGGTTTGATAGAGCTTTTGCATCTCGGGATCTTGGAGAGTAGCCAGGAAGAAGACCAACCCGAAAACTGCCAAAGCCAGGATTTCGGTGACCATAATAAGAGAGGTGGTGAATCCAAAGCTAAAGGTCAGCAGGCCAGAACCGCGTTGTGGGGTTTTTCCCCAATCGCGCCCAATACCTATGCGCATGTACCAGAGGCCGGCAGCCAGAATGCTGATCACCGAAAAAATAGGCATCCAGGTATTGGCATATTTGGGGACCCTAAATAAATTCACACCCAAAAGGATGAGCACCGGTAATACTAATATCACACCATAAAGCCAAACCATTTTTGCTTGAACCCAGGCTGGATTCGGCTTGCCAGCTCTTCTTCTCGCAGCGCAAATAGCTGAAACCAGCGCCACACTGGCTACCACAATAGCTGAACAAGCGATAACAACCAGCATTGGACCTGCAGAGACCCCGAGGTCCTTGGATAGATTCCTCTGGGAAAACATGACATTTCCAAAGAACACAGCTAAAGCTATCAATAATCCGCAGACGAGGATACCGAGCGAAAAGACCAACTGGAGAATGCTCATCCAGTAGGTTTGTCGCTGTTCTGTCTGATATTCAGGATAGCTTTGGTCCATTCTACTTTTCGTCGATGGTGATAGTGAGGATCTTATCTCCAAGAGTCGTTGGCATGGTGCTCGGGTCACGCTGGGTGATTTGTTTGACCACATCCATCCCGGAAATTACCTTGCCAATAATGGTATAGCCGCCATCCAGATCGGGCAACGGAGCGTAGGTGATGAAGAATTGGCTGCCGCTGGAACCTACTTGCGTTGACTTGGCAATCCCAACCATGCCTTCCTGGTCAAACTTGATATCGGCGCTTACTTCTTCACGGTATTCATAACCAGCGCCACCCATACCGGTATTGCTGGGGTCACCAGTTTGGGCAACAAAATTTGCCAGCACACGATGGAAGGTAACGCCATCGTAGAAGCCTTCGCGCGCCAGGACAACAAAGGAATTGACCGCTTGAGGAGCTACTTTGGGGTAAAGTTCCATGACAATATCGCCCTTTTCAGTCTTAATTGTGGCGGTATATTGTTTGTTTTGGTCGATGACAAAGTCTGGGCAAACCGTATGCACTTTGGCTTCAGATTTCACCAGCTCAATGACCAGACCCAGGGTATAGGCATCCCATTGATACTGCCACGCACGGCCATTCAATAAAATCGTGGGGGTGGAATTCAGGCCGATCTTGGTGGCAAATTCGGTTTGATCATTCAATTTCTTAACCATTTCGTCACTGGTGAGATCTTTCATGAACTTATCCACGTCCAGCTTTAAGCCAGCAGCCTGTTCCTTCAGAAACGCTGTGAATTCCTCAGAAGTTTTCTGTGACCATTCACTCTGTTTAGAGAAGAGCAGATTGTACATCGCCCAATATTGCTCTGTGCTCTGCAATCCAGCCGATTCCGCTGCCTGGGCTGCCAATGTGGCATTGGGATGAAGACTTACCAATGGGAAGTTTCTGTAGACTAGGCGCACATCGTTTGGGCGTTCCTGCATTAGTTTTTCTAATTCTGTGTAGAACTGACCGCAAGCCGGGCACTGGAAATCGCTATATTCAAGGATGGTAAGGACAGGTTTTTCAGCCCCCATCTGCCAGTCGGCCTCAGTAATAGCGGGAATGTCTTTAACCGCCGCCTTTTCCTGGTCGGTCATTTCGCCTGAGAACATGGCTGGGTAGATCGTGCAGATCATCTTGCCCTGATCGTCCTTAAGGCGTGTATCTTGCGTAGGTAAGACCACGGTCGGTACAATCAGGGTGGGCATGGCGCTGGTTGTGGCAGCCACGGTCGGTTTTGTTTCACCCGCTCCCACTGTTGCCTGTGTGGCAGGTGTCTGGCCGACAGGGGTGGCGGTGTTTACTTTGCAGGCGCTTAAAACCAAAGAGGTTAATAGCAAAAGGGTAATTATCAAAGGTAGTTTTTTCATAGAAATCCTTTCAGGGATCTTGAGATGTTTTTAGGGCTGTACGTGCATAGATTTTAACTTTTTGAGAATGGTTTTCCTAAGAGCAGCTTGTACAATATCGATATCCTGTGTGGCATCCACTGTTACCCAGCGTTTTGGTTCTTCTGCGATGATCTGATGGTAGCCTTCCAGCACCCGTTTATGGAATGCCAGGGCGTAGGCATCCAGCCGATTCCATTCAGCGCCTTTCTTCTTCCTGGCCAATCCAACTTCGACCTCCAGATCCAACAAAAGCGTCAAGTCAGGCGTCAGGTGGTCTGTGGCAAATTCAAGCATCTGCCTCAAGATTTTTAGATCCAGACCGTGGCCGTAGCCCTGGTAGGCTAGAGTTGAATCCCCGTAGCGATCGCAGAGCACGATTTTACCCGCCTCGAGGGCAGGTTTAATCACCTGTTCCACTAATTGCGCGCGGGCAGCTAAAAAAAGCAGGATTTCTGTTCTGGGATGCAATTCTTGATTCTTCATACTGGTCAAAACTTCACGGATTTGGTCGCTGATAGCCGTGCCCCCAGGTTCCCGGGTACACACAACCTTATAACCCAGCCCTTCCAGGTAAGTCGCAAGTGCCGGCAGCTGGCTGGTTTTGCCACTGCCTTCCGGGCCTTCAAAGGTGATAAACATTAGTCTCTAAATATCCGAACGCGACGGTTTGGTTCCTTCCCGAAAGATTGTGAAACTAAATTGGCTTGCTTGGCCATATCGTGCTGTCTGCGCCGCACCGGTGCGGCCACCGGGTCCAGATCCACATACTTTTCTCCACCATAGACGCGCTGGATGGCTTCTTCAGCTTCACTCAAGGCTTCATTATAAACGGGTATGGATTCTGATGCTGGCCTCAACGAGAACAGGTCCGCCAGGAATTGTTCAATTTGGCCGTCCGTGTTCGACTTAATCACAAAAATTGGCAAGCCTTTAGCTTCCGCTTCAGTAATAGGTTGCAAATGCTCGCGATAGTAGCGCCGTTGGGTCACAAAGGTATCTGCTTCTTCAGGGGTGCGCACCACCCGCGCCGGTACATTTAAAGCTTTGACCACCTGGATGAGCCGGTTGCGGGCGACCCCGTAAGCGTAAATATTCTTAACGTCCGGACCCGCTTGCACCTGCAATTGATTGTAGGGTTCCTCAATGGCGAAAGGGCTTTGGTTCCGCTCTGCCTCCCGTTCAGGACTGTTTTGTCGATCAGTAAAAGCGGCCGGATATTTTTGGCGAACTTCCCTCTCGTTGTTTTCTCCATCTTTTTGTGGCTTGGAAGTTGAGCGCTGGAAAGGCGACTTTTCCATGCCGTTTCTGTTTTTCAATGACTGTGAAACCGTTGGCGCAGCCGGAGCAGCGGCTTTCAGAGAACGGATCTTGCCGTTTTCATCCCAGTAACGTTCTTCTGCTGGGATGGGATAGCCCCGCAGGATGGAATCCACTGCGGAGGCCACATCGCGGTGTACAGCCACACGGTCACGATTTAGCATTTCCACCAGGACTGAGAAGGTTGGCGGAGAGCGCCGTTCGAGCACAGTCTTCTGGGTTCCGCGGCGGCGGGCTTCTTCATCAGAAAGGGTTACTGATTCAATACCACCTACCAGGTCGGAAAGGGTCGGGTTCATCAGCAGGTTTTCGAGGGCAGTCCCGTGGGCGGTACCAATTAGTTGCACCCCACGTTCCGCGATGGTACGGGCAGCTAAAGCTTCCAATTCCCGGCCGATTTCGTCAATCACGATCACTTCCGGGTTGTGGTTTTCCACGGCCTCGATCATCACTTCGTGTTGCAGAGAGGGCTTGGGTACCTGCATGCGCCTGGCGCTGCCAACGGCCGGATGAGGTACATCACCATCACCGCCAATTTCATTGGAGGTGTCCACAATGACCACACGCTTGGTTTCGGCCAGGATTCTGGCCGCCTCACGCAGTATTGTGGTTTTTCCGACGCCTGGTCGGCCGAGAATCAAAATGGACTCTCCGGTTTCAATCAGGTCATGGATTATGTCGATAGTGCCATAAACCGCACGCCCGATTCGGCAAGTCAGGCCGACAATTTTGCCCCGCCGGTTGCGGATGGCTGAGATGCGGTGCAGCGTACGTTCCAAACCAGCCCGGTTGTCGGCGTCAAAATCGCCTATGCGGGTGGTGACGTAGTCCAAATCCTCCGGGTTGACCGGCCTCTCGAGCAGAGTATATTCCCCTTTGAAGAAGCGCGCGCTGGGCTTTCTGCCCAAGTCAAGAATGACTTCTATTAATTGATCGAAATTGTCGCGGGAGTGTACTGCCTGGGCTAACTCTGGAGGGAATATCGCGAGCATGGCATCCAGATCGTCAGTTATGCGTTGTTGGTTATTCGTCATGTTAAGTTTCATTCTCCAATCAAATTACCTAACTGTAATTTTATTGAGATAAGCTAAATAAGCAAGTTTTCTTCGAGATTTAAATTGCATTTATCGTACCCAATCAGGCAGGATCCATTAAAGATAAGAGAAACAAGCCAATTTCAGGTTCTTCACTAGCAAACGCCTGGATTAAATTAATGATTACCCCTCATCGCGAATCACGTTGGAAAGCTGCTTTCTATTCTGTTTTTTTCCAAACTGAAGTTCTTCAGAGATTCCGCTGCAAGAACAGGTGCCGCAAGATATTTAACCACAAGATTTTGCTCGGAAACTAATTCCGCTTCCGTGCTTTGAAGCATCGCTTCCACCCAGGGTTGATAAGATCGCACGCTGATATAGACTGGTCCCATCCCAAGCACGTGCAGGCACGCGAGCATATCGCGAATCACCTGAGCTCCACTGAGTTCAGGCAGCAGAAAAGGCTGCAGCCAAACCCCTTTGGGGCCTTCATCGTAGTCTACAAAGCCAAGATATTTACCTTTTGCATCCTGTAGGATCAGGCCTAATTTTGCCTTGCGGGTCAACTGTTCGATTGGCTGGAACAAGCCCGGCACTAGGCCGCGATACAAAGCCTCCAGCGCTGGCATATCCGCGCCGGTCCAGGTGCGCCACGGAAAAGTCAGGGGCTGGTGGCTGGATCTCTCGCGGCCGAGGCGATAGACTTTTTGCCGCGCCCAATGACTGAAACCCAAACGCTTAAAAAGCGGCTGGCAGGTAGACTCCGAAGGCAGGTCTGCCAACAAAACCTGGGCTCCCCATTTCCCTGCAATTTTTATGGCAGCTTCCAATAATTCCGGTTCCAGGCTTTCACAATTTTCATTTGGGATAAGGTAATCCATTTGAGCCCGTGATTTTCCATCTTCCACGCGCACCTGGATGAAACTCTTGTTTCCATCCTGTTCCATGGTCAAAGTCTTAACAGTTGAGGAAGGGTTGAGAATTGCCAGCAAGTTGTGGGTGTTCAGGGGAGTGCCGCGTGTATAGAAACGAAAGCTATCCAGGCTTTGCAAGTGCCCCCCGCTTCGCAGCAGCGTGGGCAAGTCAGTGATGGTTAGTTCGCGCGCGTCCGTTTTACCATCTCCACGAAGTAGCGGTGGAAGCGCAAATCATCCGTCAGTTCGGGGTGGAAAGATGTGCCCAGTAAATGCCCGTCCTGTGCTGCCACAACTTTGCCATCCGGTAGTTGCAGTAAGGCTTTCGCCTTGCCGTATATCCGGCTGAAAATTGGTCCACGGATAAAGGTCAGGTGGTAATCCGGCTTGGCCGGCTCCAGGAAAGGAACAGGAATTTCAATTTCAAAAGAGTTTACTTGCCTGCCAAAAGCGTTACGGGTGGTATCGCAATCCATCAATCCCAGCAAGGGTTGTGGGCGGCCAGAATCCTTGGAAAGCATAATCGCTCCCGCGCAAGTGCCCCAGGTGGCATGCTTTTTGGCGAAATCCTGCAGGGGTTCTATCATGCCGTAATCCACCATCAACTTACCCATGGTGGTCGATTCCCCTCCCGGGATAATCAAACCGTCCAACCCAACCAGATCTTGGTTGGCTTTGACTTCACGGCTTTCAATACCCAGCTTCTTCAGCGCTGCACGATGCTCACGAAAGTCGCCCTGTAAGGCGAGGACACCAATGATCAAAGGATTGCTCTCTTTTGGGTTACCAACCCCGGCCAGCCAGCTTATCGCCGTCTGCCAGGCTATCGACTGTGCGCCCAACCATGGCTTCACCCAGGTTGCGGCTGATTTCAGCCAGCAGTTTGGGCTCATTGTAATGGGTGGTGGCTTTTACAATGGCAGAAGCGCGCTTGGCGGGGTCTCCAGACTTGAAAATTCCCGAGCCAACAAAGACGCCGTCCACACCCAATTGCATCATCAAGGCGGCATCAGCTGGAGTGGCAATGCCACCGGCAGCAAAATTCACGACAGGCAGGCGGCCAAGCCTGCGTGTCTCCAGGCAGAGTTCATAGGGTGCGCCGATGTTCTTGGCAAAGGTCATCACTTCTTCTTCGGGCAGGTTCAGCAGCACGCGGATATCGCCAAAAAGCGAACGTGCGTGCTTAACTGCTTCCACCACGTCGCCGGTTCCAGCTTCACCTTTAGTGCGCATCATGGCCGCGCCTTCCCCGATGCGGCGCAAAGCCTCACCCAGGTTGCGACAGCCGCATACAAACGGCACTTTGAAACCGTGTTTGTTAATATGAAATGACTCATCCGCCGGGGTCAGCACTTCAGATTCATCAATGTAGTCCACACCCAGCGCTTCCAGGATCTGGGCCTCCACAAAATGACCGATGCGGGCTTTGGCCATCACCGGGATGGAAACCGTGTCCATGATTTGCAGAATGAGTTCCGGGTCCGACATGCGTGCAACCCCACCTGTGGCACGGATATCTGCCGGCACACGTTCCAAAGCCATGACGGCGCAGGCTCCAGCGTCTTCCGCGATGCGTGCATGCTCAGCAGTGACCACATCCATGATTACGCCACCTTTAAGCATCTCAGCGAGGCCCTTTTTGACCTCAAAACTGGAAACTACTTTTTCTGTACCTGCTGTTTTTGCCATGCAATTGCCTCCGAACCGGTTTTGTATCGGCATTTTACCACAACCAGCCCCTCGCAGTTTGATTCCCTACACAAGGCTTATACCATTTTGACCGGCATGGGCAGAATGCAAAATTTTGGTCAGGGCAAACGTACTTTCAGTTACAATTGGGCTGGAGTGAGCCAATGAACCCTAAACCACGCATCCAAAAAATCTGGAAGATCGCCCCCGAGATTCCAGTTGAAACCAGCCAGGCACTGCAGAATTTTTCACCATTCCTGCGTCAGTTGCTCTTCAATCGCGGCATCAAAGACCGCGAGGCTGCCTTTGCCTATATCTCCCGCGAGGTCTCAACCGATACTGATCCCTTTCAACTCAAGGACATGCAAACCGCAGTAGATCTCCTCCATCGCACACTTGAATCCACTGGCAGCATTGCCATCTATGGGGATTACGATGTGGATGGAGTCACCGCATCTTCCCTGCTTTTTGAGTTTTTTGCCGCCCTTGGCGTATCAGCCCGGGTTTACATACCCAGCCGTGTCGAAGAAGGTTACGGCCTCAATATTGAAGCCATGGACCTACTTGCCAGCGAAGGCACCCACTTGATTATCACGGTCGATTGCGGCATCCGCTCCGCCCGCGAGGTCGCCCGCGCCCGCGAGTTGGGCATGGATGTCATTGTCACCGACCATCACGAGCCAGATGTGCAACTTCCGCCTGCCAATGCAGTCATCAATGCCCATCGCTTGGATGACACCTACCCTTTCAAAGAATTTGCGGGCGTAGGCATTGCCTACAAACTCGTGCAAGCCTATTTGCAGCAATTTCCGATTGAAGGCCTCAGGGCAGAAGATTGGCTGGATTTGGTCGCCATCGGCAGCGTAGCCGACATCGTGCCGCTATCTGGCGAGAACCGTTCCCTGGTCTATAAAGGCCTCCAAAAAGCCCGCCAAGTCACCCGCCAAGGGTTGTTCTCACTAAGCCAGGTCAGCCGTATTCGCCTGGACGCTTTGAGCACCGGGGATATCGGTTTTCGCATCGGTCCACGCCTGAATGCATCCGGACGCCTGGAATCTGCCCTGGCAGCTTTTAGCCTGCTCACCTCCCGCGACATCCGCCAGACCGGCGAGTTGGCTCAAAAACTGGACAGCCAAAACAGCCAGCGCCAGGATATCATGGAGTCAGTCATTACCCAAACCATGGCCTCCTCCTTGCTTGAAGATCCCGAAACCCACGTGGTTTTTGTATATTCACCCGATTTCAACGAGGGTGTTGTTGGCATTGCAGCTTCAAAAGTAGTTGATGCCACTTACAAACCCACTATAATCGGCTACGAGGCGGAAACCTATGTAAAAGCCTCCTGCCGTTCGATTGAAGGCTTTGATATTAACGCCGCCCTGGACCAGTGCGATGACCTGCTCGACAGGCATGGTGGCCATGCCGCCGCGGCCGGGCTCTCCATCCAAAAAGCCAATATCCCTGAGTTTATACGTCGCATGAATCGCATTGCCCTGGATGTCATCGGCGAACCCTGGCCTACCCCCTCCCTGAAAATCGACATGGTTGTCAACCTTGAAGCTTTAACTGCCCAGGACTTGCCGGAGATTTTCCGGGCGATGGAACTGCTGGAACCAACCGGCCGCACCAATCCTGAGGCCCTCTTCTGCAGTCTTGACTGCCCGATCAGCAACGTAAGCGCCACCAAGGATGGTAAACATCTGCGTTTCCACGTCAAAGCCGGGCAGGTTGACTTCATGGCCATCGCCTTCGGCATGGGAAATTTGGTGGCTAGCCTGCCACCGCGTGTTGACCTGGTTTATACCTTCTCAGAAAATGAGTATATGGGCCGGCACGAAACGCAGCTGACGGTCAAGGACATCAAGTATTAGGGTCGGTTTTATCCAGGAATCTGTAATCTATTTAGTCAAATAACAACCGCGTGCAGTAGACACGGTTGTTTTTTAGTTGTCAGGAAGGATTTTATAATCCAGAGTTGAGGTTTGAACTTCTCCGTTCTTGAAACGGCGTGAGCGCTGCACCCGCATGCGCAAAGTTTTACGTAAGCAGTTGGCTCTTTCAATGAATGCCCGCAGCCGCCTGAGAGCCGGCCCCATTTGCAGACCGCCTTCAATGCCAAAACGATAGCGGAAAAAGCCCGGGTTCTGGCTGTCATAACTCAGCAGCAAATCAATACTCCTGCGCCAATGAACCGCCTTCCAGGGCTTCCCGGGGGACTGCATCGGTGCAACGGGTATCTTCAAATTATGGTCAAGAATTTCCAAAAAGGACGGCATGGAAAGCAGTTTTGCCAGCACCACAGCTTCAGACTCAGGCAAACCGCCCTCAACCGTTTCGCTGCCGTCAATGCCCAGATCTGTCACTGTGTAATTTTCACCTTCGCTGATACTGCCGCGTTCTTCTTCTGGCAGCAACTCCTGGATTGCCCGTAATACATGGCTGGCATGGGCTTTCAGGGCTGCCTTGTTGTAACTGGCTGAAGCCGGCGGTGGCGGGATGGCTTCTCCAACTTTCATCGTAATCACTGGCCGCTTAAGCCGCAGGATTTGCCCCATGGCCCCTTTCATGCCGCCGCATGCGATGGGGATGACGGGTGTTTGCGTGCGTTGAGCAATCAGCGAAACTCCAATTTGCGGCTCCATATTGGCCTGGTCCCAAATGCCGCCTTCCGGAAAGATGCCTAAAAGGCCACCTTGCCGCAGTACATCCATACCCATACGCAATGCGTTGCGGTCGAGAGAGCCGCGCTTGACGGGAATGAAGCCATAAGCCTCAGCCAGCCAGCCATAAGATGGATCGAAGGGGATATCACCATTGCCAATTAGCTCCACTTGCCGGTCGGGAATAGCCACAGTGAGGGCGACTTCCAGGACGTGCACATGATTGACTGCCAGGATTGCAGGACCGGTCTTGGGGATTTTTTCGAGCCCTTCAACAGAGAGACGCGCAAATAATTTTAACAAAACCCGTACAACCCGCTTGGCAACGGCTCGAAAAAGGGTCTTCCTGGGGTGGGGAATGGTGTAGAGGTCGCTCTGCATCTGAACTTAAATTATAATCTTTATTTTGTATCATCTCAATAAATGGGGGAAGATTAAAAGAAACTGAAGCCTATTAATTTTTGTTATAGGCTGTTAAAATTTAATAATCATGTTAGACAACCTTGATCTGAATGCCATACAAGACGAAAACACG
>Ga0209538_1000339_pt1 | contig 28657 bp, 29 predicted proteins | sample BarGraNGADG00211_2_FD_184492 | JGI IMG/M metagenome (GOLD analysis project Ga0209538, IMG submission 184492) | Arctic peat soil microbial communities from Barrow, Alaska - Barrow Graham LP Ref core NGADG0004-211 (SPAdes) (version 2) | ecosystem: Environmental > Terrestrial > Soil > Wetlands >... | reverse complement strand
GGACCCTGCGGGAAGTAGGTGTTCTTCAGGCCCAGCCTGTCGGTGATCCTGGTCGTCACCTCGTCCTCAAGCATCTTACCGGTTATCTTCTCGATGATGAGCCCGACCAGGATAGTGTTGGTGTTCGAGTAGTACCAGCCTTCGCCGGGAGGGAAATATGGCTGACCTGAGACTCCAGCCCGGGCAAGCTCAACGGGCGCCCATTTCTTGAGCGGGTCTGCAGCGACAGCCGCAAGCAGGGTCTTGTCCTCGGTGTAGTTGTAGAGACCGGATGTCATGTTCAGGAGTTGCCGAATGGTTATGTTCTCGCCGTTGGGAACCCAGGAGATGTATTTGCTTACCTTGTCATCAAGCTTGAGTCTGCCTTCGTCGACCAGTTGCAGCAACACAGTGGCGACAATCGATTTCGTGGTACTCCCGACCCCGAACTTGTCTTGAATACGCATCGGCTTGCCTGCAGGAGCGTTACGGGGCGAAGATCGCGATCCACGAGGCGGACGCGAAACAGGTCGAGACATGCGTACCACTGCAGCGGGAAACAGGCTTCCCATTGTTCAAGGTCATCATGTTCCTGAGGAAGGTTAAGAGGCGCGGTCACATGCCCGAGTTCCAGACGTTCGAGCCGGACCTCACGCTATCCGACGGCCAGTCGCTCGAAGAGTACGGCGTGGATGCGAAGGTCCTGCACGTGCCGGGGCACACTCCCGGCTCGATCGTGGTGCTGCTCCAGGACGGGGACCTGATCGCGGGAGACATCGTCTCGAACATGGTGAGGCCAGGCAGGAGCCCGTTCATCTGGGACCGCACGCAACTGCGCGACAGCATCGGCAAGCTGAAGCAGATGGACCTGGGGACCATATACCCCGGCCACGGAAAGCCGTTCCCGGCGTCCGAACTCCGGAAGATCGAGGGTTAACCACGGCCCATTTCTGCTCCAACGGGTCAACTACCGGATAAGATCATGGAAAGGGCGCCGAGAGGTGGTTAGTGTCAGACACGTATAGACTGTGCCGGGAGATCTGTAGTCGATCAGAGCGATGAGAAACAGAGGGAACCGCAAAGAATGAGCTCACTCGAAGTAGGAATTGTCGGGCTCCCGAACTCGGGAAAGACGACAGTGTTCAACGCGCTGTCCCGGTCCGGGGCGCTGGTTGCTTCCTATCCCTATGCGACTATCGAGCCCAACGTTCGTGTCGTCCCGGTGTCCGACATCAGGCTTGCCGAGTTCTCGCGGCTCACCGAAAGCGCCCGCATGGTGCCGGCGACGGTGCGCTTCGTCGATATAGCCGGCCTTGCCGAAGGCGCGAGCCGCGGGGAGGGCATCGGGAACCGGTTCCTCTCCAGCATCCGTGACGTCGACGCGGTGGTGCACGTGGTGCGCGGGTTCAGGGGGAGTGATGCATCGCCCGACGGAAACCCGATCGACCCGGTGCGGGATGTTGAGCTCATCGAGACAGAACTGCGGCTCTACGACCTCGAGATACTCGGCCGCGAGCTCTCCAAGGCGCGGCATCTTGCGAAGAACGGAGCGAAGAGCTGCGTGGAACGGGTCGCGGCGCTCGAGAAGATAGAGGAAGCGATAAGCTCAGAGACCATCTCCGACCGCGCCTCGATGGCGCGGGAACTGGAGCTCCTGGCTCCGGATATGAGACTACTCATACTCAAGCCGACCCTGTTAGTGCTCAACATCGATGAACCGTGCGAAGGCTCTGCCGGAAGCGAGCGAGAGTTGAGAGAGTTGGCGCGGCTCAATGGAATGAATGTCCTCCCGGTCAATGCCCTGGTCGAGGCTGAGCTTGCGGAGCTGGAACCGGAAGATTCCACGTTGTTTGCCGAAGAGATGGGCGTCGAGGGTGGGAGCCTGGACCGCATTATCGCTGCGAGTTACGAGCTGCTGGGCCTGATAACGTTCTTCACCGTAGGTCCGGACGAGTCGCGGGCGTGGCCGATTCAGGCTGGATTGACTGCATGCCAGGCCGCCGGGAAGATACACAGCGACTTCGAGCTCGGCTTCGTCAAGGCCGAGGTCGTGCACCAGGACGACTTCCTGTCGGCGGGCAGCTTCTCAGCGGCACGCGAGGCCGGGACTTTCCGGCTCGAGGGGCGCGACTATGTCGTCCAGGACGGGGACGTGGTCGTCTTCAAGTTCGCCAACTGATCCCGGCTCCAGCCAGACCGGCAGGAGCTCTCAGCGCCACGGCAAGAAGAATCCCCGGACGATCACTTGCTCTTCTTCGGCGACTCCGTGACCTGCGCCATCGTCTCGACGAGGGCGAAGTTGATCTGGTCGGCTGCTCCTTCGATGACGCTTGGATACCTGTTGATGAGGGTGATGCTCATCGCCTTCGATCCAGGGCTGTAGTACATCGACGAGTTGTACCCGGGAATCTCACCGGAGTGCCCCAGGAAGACGTTTGAAGCGTTCATGACCCCCAGCCCGCATGACGCTGTGTTAGGAGCCGAGAACTTCACCTGCTCGGCGTGCATCTCCTTGCTAACGAGCTTGCCCGTGCCGAGAGCCTCGTCTATCGATTCGCGGTAGCCACAGCCGTACTGATTGTTCTGGCGATCAAGTGATTTAGATTCACGATTCGAGACCTTACCCCGAAGCTTTCTTAGCGCCACGCCACTCGATGCGCTTCTCAAGATGGTAGAGAACGAAGACCAGCAGGTACAACCCGCACAGCCAGAGTACGATGTCGAAGAAATGCATTGCCAGGAATGCATACGCATAGAGCCACAAGTTGTGCAGCATCCTGATGACGAAGTTGTCCCCCGGGCTCGGGACCTTTACCACGTCGTAGGTCACACCCGAGTCAGAGACGTTCACTTTGATGTAGTGATAGAAATAGTCGGCCGAGTCAGTGCCAACAAGCTCGGCCCCTGCTCCGCCGGTGATGATGTAGGGAGTCTTTCCCCAGGTCCCCTTGAAGTAGCCATGGATGTGCGAGGCGAAGAGCATGTTAACGTCGTACCGGTCCAACAAGTCGTTTATCGCCTTAGCCTGGGCCGGGTCCTTCAGACCGTGCTCTAATCCCTGCTTGTCAGCTCTCGGATCATAGAGTGGCACGTGCATGAATACGAAGCGATTCTGGTAAGTTCTGCTCTTCTCGAGCTCGCCTTTCAGCCAGTCCATCTGGAAGCCGCCGAGTCCCCTCTGGTCTGCGTTGTCACAGACAATGAAGTAACTGCGCCCTATTGCATACGAGTAGTTGAAAGGCCCGAAGAGGTTGTAGTAGTTCCCCCGGCCGTTCTGGTAGGTCTCGTGGTTGCCGATGGCGGTCAGGAGCGGTTTGTGGAGTTTGTCCGCCTGTTTCAGAAAGAAGCGGTACTGCTCGATATCCCCATCGAGGACCAGGTCGCCGTCGTCGAAGGCGAAGATCATGCTGGAGTTGTTGATTCTGTCGATTATCTCGCCGAAGGTTTTGACCGATTCCTTGTTGTCCCCGAAAACGGCGAAAGAAAAAGACACCCTGGACCGGTCGACCTTCTTGAGCTGCTGGTAATTGCGGTCTTTGGCCGTGGGTTCGTTGAGGTACGAGTACAGCGCGAAGCTCCCGGACACTATCAGGACCAGCAGCATAGCCGCCGCGACGTACTTGCTGAAGAGCCTCGGCATGAGACGCCCTAGCACTGGCCGATCCTTTCACCATTTGCGAGACCCGTGTCAAGCCACCCCGTGGCGGTGGGAACTGGCTACTTGACCGTGAACCCGCGCGAGATGGTCCCTTCCTCTCCGTCCTTGTTTTGCACTCGCACACGCCACTTGCCCGCGCTGGCCCCCGTGATGTCGAAGGTACAGGTCACCTTCGTGGGCGCTGTTACTACAAGGTTGTCGGCTTCTATTTCGGCGCCACCCTTGATGAGCCAGGCCCGCAAGCCTTCGCCGGCCAGGTCGGTGATATCGACGATTCCGGTGTTTGTTCCGCTGTCCGGCGTCAGCGCGGCGACATCGGGAGGCGGGTTGTCAACCACCAGACCACCCGAGAGCATCTCACTGTAGCCGTCCTCGTTCTTGACCACCATGCTGTAGTAGCCGACCGTTGCGCCTGTCAGGTCGAAGTCGCAGGTGATGCTCTGTGGTGACACCACCACTACGGCCTTCGCAGGTATGTCGTTCGGGCCGTCGGTGAGCTTGACGTCGGGGACCGCCCCACCGGCGAAGAAACCGGTCCCTTCCAGGTTGTCGATGTGCACCAGGCCAGTGTTGTGAGCATGGTCGGGGACGATCATGTCTATCGTGGGCATCACGTGGAACTCCGAGCTCACGCTGCCCGCGTCAGTGAAGACGGTCACCGCCCCCGTGCAGGTCCCGTGCGGGACCGCGCAGATTATCTGTGTGTCGCCCCAGGACACGACTTCCGCGGCGATGCCGCTGAAGTGCACGCCATCCGCCCCGGTCCGACTTTCCCCGAATCCGGCGCCGTCGATCACGACCCGGTCGCCCACGCGGGCCGCGCCCGGTGTCACGGCGCCTGTGGTCGGTGTGTTTCCCACCAGGGTGATGGTCGCCGAGTAGAGGTCCGATACGTTGGGAGGCATGGCCCCGTCGCGGAACCTGACGTTGACCGTGCGCACGCCTGACTCGTGCCTGAGGTCCCAACCGGTGCTCGCCTCGTAGCGCTGCCATTGCGCCGAGGCTTCGGGATCGCCGTCGTTCCATATCTTCATGAACAGCAGCCCGGAACCGCCGAGGTCGACGGCGTTGTTGGTGAGCGTCACGCGGGCCAGGCTGGTGGTCGCGGCACCGCCGTCGATCTGGAAGGCGGTACAGGTCGGCGCCTCCGTGTCGGGAGTCGCGCTCTTCGACACCGTGACCGTCTTTGTTGCAGGCCTGTCAACGCCTGTCGCGCGGCTCACTTCGGTGGTGACGCCGTAGGTGCGGTGGTCCGCGGTCTCGTTGTCGAAGACTTCCACGATCGTCCCGTTGGTGACGGTGTAGTAGTACCCTCCGCTCAGGTACGGCATGGGTAACTCGACAAAGGCGCTGTCAAGGTCGCCGCTCCAGCCACCGCCCGGGGTGATCTCGTGACCGGTGAGTCTATTGGTTATCGTGCAATCGACGCTCTGTGCGCTTCCCGGCCGCGGGCTCCAGGCCGTCTCGATCGCAGGGTCCACCAGGGCTTCCAGGTCATTCGGCCCGCCCACGCTGGTCCCCGCGTAGAACGGCCAGGAGTACTGCAGGGGAGCTCCGCTCTCGTCGCCGGCGACCTGGTAATAGCAGTTCTCCACCTCGCCGTCTTTCACGTGGACGAACCGGTAGCCGGGGTACTCCCACCTGTTCTGCCGGTCGCCGTCCTGGAACTGGGTCGAAGTGGTATTCGCGAACTTGACCTCGCCGCCCCCGGCCTCCCACTCGACCGAGCCGTAGGCGTCGGAGTGGTCGTGGCCGGACAGCACCAGTGCGACCTTGTTCTCGCGCGCCAGCTTGATGAGTGACAGCCGGCCCGTCCCCCGTCCTCCCCAGGGCAGGAAACCGGGTAAGACCGCCATGTGTTCGAACATGCTCCCCGACCCTTCGTGCTTCCACGGGTCGTGGTGGAGCAGCATTGCTTTCATCTTCGCGGAGGCGTGCGCCTCCAGGTCCTGCTTGACCCAAAGCAACTGCCCGGTGAATTTGTCTTCGCTGACAGCCCCCTCGCGCTCCCGCGTCCAGCCAGCCTCGAACGTGTCACCCCCGGCGGTGACCTGGCCCTGCCACTGATGGGGGCCGAGCAGCGCCATGGGGAGTGCCCAGTGAAGGCTTCTCTCCGCCGGCGTCCAGTCCATGGAGTTCAGCATCGTGAAGTGGTTGTCCGGTCCGTAGTCGAACGAGAAGTACCGAGGACCGAAAAGGTTCCTCCAGGAGGCCAGGTAATCCTCCTCGAGGTTCTCGTTGAGCTGGTCGTACCGGGCCCAGCCGTCGTGGTTGCCCGGCCCCATGAACACCGGGATGTCCAGCTTCAGGGTCTCAGTGTAGAACCAGTCCAGCTCGAACCACGTCTCGTAGTACTCTTTGTTCCAGGGCGAGTTCTTATAGGCGTCGAAGTCGGCGTAGTTCTGCTTGTACAGCCACGTGAGGCCGAAGTCGTAGTCGCCTGTATATACAAGAAAGTCGGGCTTCGCCCTGTTCATCTGCTGGATAGACTTGTGGTAGTAGGTCGCGCCGTAGCCGTCTGTCTCGCAGTACTCCTCGTGCCGCCAGCCCCTCTGGTGAGTGTTTGAGCCGATGCATGCCGCCTCCTGCCCCCAGACGTGGATGTCGGTCATGTGCGCGAAGGTGTAATCGGTCTTGTACTCGTTCAGCACCTGGATGGCATGGGGCTGCGAGTCGATGAGTATCGATCCGTCCTTCAGCGTTCCTGTGACCGTCAGGTCGTACAGGTGCACCGGCACATTCCCCGGCACTTCCACCGTGACCAGGTACACGCGCGCCCTGGGCTGAAGGTCCTGGGAATACTCGGGCCAGCGGGTGCTGAAGCCCACGGTGAAATCTTCCACCGGGAGGACCCTGGTGGCCGGGTAGGCGCTGTTGGTGGTGGTGACCGACACCTGGAACCCGGTGATCTGGGGTAGCGCCTTGCTCCAGTCCTGCTTGCGCGGGTCAAACTCGATTGTAAGGCGCTCGCCGTGCTTGATGATCTCGGGGTAGCCGAGGGTAGGATAGATGACCTGTTTGATGCGGTCGCGGTTGATAGGGACCTTCTTTATTCCTTTACCTCCAACGATAGGAGTGTATTCACGCGACCGTCTCTATGAATGCGGCTCGCAAGTCCCGCAGGACATTCGCGTCCAGCCCGAGGCCGTCTGTGAAGTAACCCTCAATGGTCCCGTATCGCTTGCGCATCTCGTCCAGCGCCGCCTCCAGGTACTCCTTGCGCACGCCGAAGACCGGTTTAAGCAGTTCGGGGTCGCCGCCCATCGATTCGAACCGGTCGAAAACCGGCTTGAGCGCGGGCAGGAGCTCCTCGTTCGTGAGGAGGTACTCGTGCATCACCACGTCGTCGGGAACGCCCAGCAACATCAGCATGGACGCGGCCGCCCAACCGGTGCGGTCCTTACCCGTCGTGCAATGGAAGAGCGCGGGACGATGTTCGGCGCGAGACAGGTCGGAGAACAAGCGCTTGTAGCCCGCCAGAGCGCTTGGAAGACGCACGCCCTCGCGGTATCCACTCTCGAACAGAGAGACGGCCTTGCCACCACCGAGCATCTCCTCCGCTGCCTTCGGGTCCGAGGTCACTTTCAGGAGCTGCGCGGGGGCGGCATCGGCTGAGTCCTTGAGCACGTTACAAACGACATACTCGGTGCCCGATGGAATACGATCGGGCTGTTCGTCGCGCTCCTCCTCGGTTCGCAGGTCGTAGACGGAACGGATCCCCAGTCCGGCGAAGATGACTTCGTCGTCTCCCTGTAGCCTGTTGAGTTCCGTTGAACGGTACAGCAGGCGGGAGCGGACGCGTCCGCCTTCGCGGGTCTGCCATCCGCCGAGGTCTCGCAGGTTGGGAACCGATGCGATTGCAATGCCGGGACGCGCGGATCGTTCAGCCATTGGCCCTCTTTTATCGTCGAATCAGGCTCGCGATGTTGCCGGGCAGCGTGTTCTGCGCAAGGCTCTATATCTTCAGATAGTGAGCAACTCTTTCAACTGCATTCGCCCTGATATCAAAGTAATAGAACGGATAATCAAAGGAGTGGTAGACCCCCTTGGGAAGCAGCGCGTTCCCGGGAGACAGCAAGTTGACGTCAGCCGTGCTGCAGATCACCACGCCCCTGGCTTTGTTGACCTGGGCATCGGCATAGTGTGGTACTCGCACAGGATTTCCCTGTGCATCCAGTTCGGCGTAGCCGGTCTTGGGGTTGATGGCGATGCCACCCAGGTTCTGCTCCGCTGTAGCCAGCTCCTCCGATCTGGTCCAGGTGATCGGGTTTATGGCGATGCCACCGGGCAACGTGACCGGATTGGTTCCGTCAACAACAGGTGCTTCAGTGTTATAGGAGACTATCACTCCCGTATCACTGGGACCGTCGGCCAATTTCAGTTCCGGATTCTGGGCGAGGTAATCAGGGGTTATCGAATATCCGATGACGTAAGCGGCGATCATCCGCTTGTAGACCTTGGGGTTCTTCTTCATATAGTCCGAGAGTATGTTTGCCAGGAGGTTCGACCCCTGCGAATGCCCTGCCAGTATGTAGGGGCGGCCCTTGTTGTAGTGCTTGATGTAGTAATCGAACGCAGACATGGCATCTGATGTCGGTATGCCATCTTCGAGCGCGTTCTGCTGTGCGATAGGCAGGCTTTTCTTGTACATGGCATCAACTTGCCTGTTGTAAGGCGCGTAGATATTGCCAACGGGCTCGAAGGCGGCCGCTGTCCTTGAAAATGCCGCTTTCGCGCCTGCTTGCATCTGGGGATCATTGATCGTGCCGATGTTCGGAGCATTCGCATCAGGCTTCTGATACGTAGTGTCACTGAGGTAGAAAACGTCTACTTTCTTCTTGGCTGCAGTTGAAGAAGGCAATGCCAGCCAGTTTGCAGCATTCGAATAATCAGGGTTCCCCTGGCTTGTAGAGATAGGGGCTGTCGACGAGGCTTTGCCGCCATTCGAGCTGCTTCCGCAGCCGGCTACGAGCCCGACTATACAGGCAATAATGGTCAAAGGGATGGCAATTCCTGCAGACTTCTTCATCGACGGGCCCCTATTCTTCCTACGAGTATCCGCTCCTGGCACCGAACCATGCCTCTGACATGTTGATTGTCACCCTACTACACGTAACCTCGCGCCACAATGAGAATGCCATTACTTTCGGGCACGGTTGGAAGGTAGCCTCAACTTGTTTTGGTGTCGGAGGCCCGACACCATATTTTGCACACGGTTGGAAGAGTTGATAAACGTGTGTTAGAGAAACCGGGAGGGCTTATGTTCGATCAGTCGCTTGACCGAGGTCCTTCAGCGAGAACTCGATACAGGCCCCGTGGTCGTTATAAGCTCTGACACTCCCTCCATATGCTCTTACGATCGTGTAAACAATGGCAAGCCCTAACCCCTTGCCGCCACCTTTCTGCGAGACAAATGGCAGGAATAGCCTGTCAAGCAAGTTCTCGGGGATACCGGGTCCATTGTCCCGGACCAGGTAACGTCGACCACCGTTTTCATCTCTCCCGAGATACGCAACCTGTATGACCGTGTGTTCGTTATGCGCATACTCGATTGCGTTGCCGATCAGGTTGGCGAACACCTGCCGGATCTGCGCGGGACTGGCACCCAGGTTACCAAGGTCTTCCCCGACTTTGACCGCCGTGTCTTTTTCGACCAGAACCGCCTTGTATTCATCAAGCACATCGCCGACTACTGCCCCGACATCGACTGTTTCGAGGTTCTCGGACACGAGGCCGATTTCGGCGAGCGATAGCAGGCTCGTGATCAGATCGTGTGCCTTCTCTACGTTTTTCTTAATAGATTCAATCAGCTCGGTCGCCTCGTCGTCGCCTTCAACGCCAAGCAGGTCTTTGAGCCTTTCCTCAAGAAGCACGGTCGTCAAACCGATGGACGCGAGCGGAGACCTCAGGTCATGAGATACGGTTCGCGCGTAGCGGTCTATGTCATCTGTCCGTCGCTTCTCCTTATCCTCCCGCTGCTTCCGTTTCCTGATATCGCGAATGTTGCACTGGATCACGTTGGCCGTACCTGAGGCGTAGTTCATCGAGAGAATATCCAACTATTTCCAGGAGGTAGGGATTGGCGTCGATTATCTTACCCGTCTCAGCGTCCAGGATAATTATTCCGTCCTTTGCCGACTCAAACAGGCGTCTGTACCGTGTCTCCGAATCGCGCAGCGTCTTCTGCACGCGCTGCATTGCCAGCGCACCGTGCAGCGTCTCTCTGAACATGGTTGCCATGCGGTTGTCTTTCACCACGTAACCAACAGCCCCAAGCTGGAAGGCGCGGGTCGCTACGTTTTCATCTCCGTGCCCCGTGACCATGATTGCGAGGGGATTATGGTTTCTGGCCATGATCTCACCGAGAAGCTCAAGCCCGTCACCGTCGGGTAACTGGTAGTCGATGGTGAAAAGGTCGTACTCGGTAGCTCCGAATGCTGCCCGGGCCGATGCGCAGTCCAGGGCTGTATCCACCTGCGTTGGGAACTCCCGATTGATCAGCTTGCCCAGCATCGGGAGGAACTCCGTGTCGTCGTCCACGGTGAGTGTTCTGATCTTGCTTGCCGTTTCCATTGCGCGTTCTCCTTCAGGTCTCCAAGCGCTTCCATCCTGAAGAAGCTCCATATGCGCGTCTTCTCTGCCGCATTCCTTAACCTTATTCTCCAACAGAATAACTGAGAATTTCAATGATTATTCATCCAGATAAGGTCTTTTTAACGGCTGCGCTGTGAGTGACATCTTTGACTTTGAATACTTTGTGAAGTGGTGCCGGAGGACCGACGCCATTTTCTGCACACGGTTGGAATAGTGGATAAACGTGCGTCAACAGATATAGGATTATCGTCGCACAACAATGGGATGAGCCTACTAAACTCTATTGGAGATGGTCATGAGCCAATACCAGATCGCCGTTGTCGTAGGAAGCCTTCGCAGGGATTCATTCAACCGCAGACTGGCTACCGCAATCGTGAAGTTGGCGCCGCCGGAGTTTACGTTCAAGCAGTTGGACCTCGGCGACCTGCCACTTTACAACCAGGACGACGACGAGAACCAGGCCGAGTCCGTCAAGCGGCTGAAGAACGGAGTCGAAAGTGCCCAGGGCGTTCTGTTTGTTACGCCCGAATACAACCGCTCGATCCCCGGCGTGCTCAAGAACGCGATCGACCATGCTTCGCGTCCCCCTGGTCAAAACTCCTGGGCGGGGAAGCCAGCGGGTGTTCTGGGCGCATCGATAGGCGTTATGGGTACCGCCATGGCACAACAGCATCTGCGCAACATTCTCACATTTTTAGGCATACCGACTCTTGGCCAGCCCGAAGCATATATCCATGTGACAGATGACTTGTTTGACGAGGACGGCAACATCGGTGCGGAAAGCAGACAATTCATGCAGGACTGGATGGATGCGTATGTCGCCTGGGTGAAAAGGCACGCTACATGAGGAAACAAAGCAAAGAGCAAGACCAGCTACGACTGCAGTCCTTCTGTAAAGGTCACTGAGAGAACAGAAGCACTGGTCTCGATTGACTCGGCGTACGCTACGTGGTGTCGGAGGCCCGACCCGTCTTAACCCCCACAGGCTCGAAGGGGTTGTCAGCCTGCATGAGTAGCGAGAGTCCTTTGACCCGCTCAGCTCAGCATCAGTCCGGGCCGTGGAAAAGGGACGCGACCGACGCTTCGGCCTCCTCGAGCGTCTTGAGGTCCGGGAGGCTGAGGACGAGATACTGGCCTTCGCGTCGTTCCCCAAGGAGCACTGGCGTCAGGTCTGGAGCAACAATCCGCTGGAGAGGCTCAACCGGGAGATCAGGAGAATGACAGACGTGGTCGGCATCTTCCCCAACAGGGCCGCGGTGATCCGCCTGGTCGGAGCAGTTCTTGCCGAACAGCACGACGAGTGGCAGGTTGCACGCAGGTACATGAGCCGCGAATCCCTTGAGAAGGTCAACAACATACTGTTGGAGGTCGAGGAGGTGAGGGCTGCGTTGCCGATGGCCAGCCAGGCTGACTGGTAGACTGGAGAAGGTTGGTGCGGTGAGAACTTACACCACTGGACAGGACGTGACCCTCAGTGATCCGCTCCAGACTTACATAACGGCCTACCCTGTATCCAGCCTGCTTTAGCATTAGTGCGCTAATCAGCCTACTCATCCTGCCGTTGTCGTCCCTGAACGGGTGTAGCAGGTGAAATCGAATACGAATGTGGAGACTAGGATGAGTGGGTCGACGCTGCGCTCCTCTGCAAGCCGGTTGTATTCGGTGCAGAGCACATCCATATAGTGGGGAGTGTCAGCGGCTGAGACTGGGCGGAACCTGATCTCGCGCCTACCATCTGAAAGTCCATCGACACGGGCGTGTACTACCTGGACTTGCCCTTCAACGAGTAAATGCGGAATCAGTCATATCAACTCATATTATCTCGGATTACCTCGGAGTCCCTCCATACGACCCCCGCATCGGCCTGACCCTCGCCGGCTTCTACGAAGAGGAATCCCCAGCGGTCGACTGCTCCCGGGGCCGGCTCTTCAGGAGGGAAGCAACCGAACCCTGCACCTCTGCAAGGGTGGCGAGGTCGGGCCGCTGCACGACGTCGATCCCGTTCGCCTCGATGACGTAGTATGCTCCGCCGGACGGGATATCACCCCGCACCAGGAGCATGTCCGCCCCGTGCTGCGCCAGTGTCACCGCGAGCTTGATGGCACGCCCGGGGTCATCTGCTCCCACTGGGTTTTCGAGGACGGTGGTCTCCTGGAGCTTGCCGCTGTCAGGGTCGAGGGCCAGCAGCGCGTACGAGTTGGCCGAGCCAAGGTCGCCGGCGACGGAGCTGCCATCGGCCTCGAGCAGGACCGCGACACTGAACTTATCCGCCTCGTCGGGGACGAACTCCACCTGGACAGACTCCACGTTCTGAACCGCCGACTTGATAGATTCCCTGACGCTATCCGTTGAAGCCTCCGCGTCCCTCAGGTCATAGGCCTCGGGGACTAATATGACGTGGAGGAATCGGTAACTGCCGGAGTTGCGGCCGTCCACGCGCACCACGCGCCGGACCCGCGGATCCGCCTCGGCCGCCTTGGTCGCCGCGTCCAGGACATCCTTCCCGATTGAGGCGTCCAGCAGCACCTTGAGGGCGTCGAGGACGACCTGTCCTCCCGACCAGACAAGTATGACGACGATCACAAGCGCCATGATAGAGTCCACGTAGTGTACGCCCATGGCGTTCAGCCCGACACCCAGGATGACTCCCGCACTGGCGATGGTATCGGTCCAGGAGTGATGGGAATCGGCCAGGAGACTGGGCGAGTTCTCTTTCTTCCCGACACGCCCCTTGTACCACGCCAGCAGGCCGGTAATAACGACGACAAAGACCATCGTGATAATCGCCACCCACGGGCTGGTTATCTTCACCTGCTTGCTCAGAAGTCTCGCTATGGATTCCCGCGCGAGCTCGTAGGCGCTGAAGAGTATCATTACCCCTATCCCCACGGCGACCAGGTTCTCGAGCTTGTACAGGCCGTCGGGGAAATCCTTACTGTGCCGCTTGGAGAGCTTCAGGCCTATCATCACGGCGACAGCCGCAACTATGTCAACACAGGTGTCGATGCCCTCGGCCAGCACCGATACGCTGCCGGAAACGGTGGCTACCGCGATCATCCCGGCCGCCATAAACACCGACGCAACGGTGTCTATCGCCTCCGCTTTCTCCGCTGGCTCCATGTTCGGGAAGAGTTTCATCGCCCGCCCGCCCCTCCGCCCTCGGTGGCCTCTCCGGCAGGGGATGCCGGCTTGCGATCCCGGACAACCTCTGCGAGCTCGACTCTAGCGCTGTCGAGGTCAGTGAGCGACGGCCTGGTGGAGACATCGACCGCGTACGCCTGCAGGGTTTGCAGGACGTCCTCGTCCTTGATGTCTTCTTTCAACAGGAGCACATCCACGGGGCGTTTTCCCAGGTGCACCGCGAGGTGGACCCCCGTTCCCGGTATGATGCCTGCGGCGGGATTCTCAAGCACGTCCGGCTTCCAGGCGATGTTCCCTTTGTCGATCTCGAAGAGCCCTATCATCGGGGCGGACTCGAAGCCGCTGTCTATGCTGTTCCCGTCGGAGGCGACGGGGACCGCGACGGTGAACTCGTCCGCCAATGCGCTGAACTCGATGCTCACGCGGTCGACGTTGGGGATGGCGGCCTTTATGCGGCGCTCCAGCTCGCGCGAGATGTCACTGGCCTGACTCAGGTCATATGCCGCCGGCTCCACAGTTACGTGGAGGAAGATAAAGCTCCCCGAGTTCCTGCCGTCGACGTCGAGGACCTTCCTGATGTCGGGGTCGGCGCCTGCGACCTCACGCACCTTGGAGAGGATGTTTCGGTCCACGGAGGCGTCCAGCAGAACCTTCAACCCGCCCAGGAATATCTGTGCGCCTATGACCGCCAGAAGGCATGCGACGAAGAGACCGGCGATTGCGTCCACCCTGTGGTAACCGGCGATATCTATGGCGAGCGCAATCCCGATGATGACCATCGCGACCGCGTCCGCGAACGAAAACCACGAGTCAGCCTTGAGGCTGGGGCACCCTTCCGCTTTTGCGACACGGCGCTTGTAGAAGCCCATCCCGCCGGCCAGCAGCGCGGACGCGATGAAGAACGGAAGAGCGTACTTCGGGTCAGTCGTCAGGGTGTGTATCCCGCCGAGATACCTGATGGAGAGGCGCGCGACCTCGTAGGCGAGGATGAGCACGATGGCGCCGAGCACAGAAGCGATGATGTTCTCGACTTTGTAGAGGCCGTCCGGGAAGCCCTTGCTGTGGCGTCTGGAGAGCCTGATGCCGACAATGATGAACGCGCCCATGACGCCCCTGGCCACCGCCACGATGCCGCCCGCCGACATCACGACGCTGTGCAGGGAGACGCCCCACACGATAAGGGCAGCGCCAAATACCGTGGAGATGACCGCGGCGATTCCCGCCGCCCTCTCGCTTCTTACCAGCGGTTTCGCAGTGGACTCAGGACCTGCCAAAGTGTCACCCATTTCCTCGTATTCCTGTAGTCCGGCAATATATCACAATATGGGTTAAGCTTCTTGCGTTTCGGTGCCCGGCTCGGCGCGCTCTTTCTTGAAAATCAGTCTCTCGACCAGCGGTATCAGGAAAAGGAGCAGCCAGGATAACTGCGCGATCGTCGGGCTTGAGAAGGCGATGCCGATCGAGACGATGAAGACGCCGGACATCATGAAGGAGTTCCTCGGGTATGCACCCGCCTCCTCAAGTCGAAGTAATCATCCACCAGCCGACGCCCCCGCACCACGTAAAAGCCCATGCTGCCCTGGAGGATCCCGGCTGCCGCCAGCACCGACGCGTACAGCGCCGTTGCGACTGCCGTCTGGCCGTAGAGGCTGAGCAGGATGGTGGGGTACGGCATGAAGACTATCAGGAGGAGGTAGAAGATGTTCAGCCAGATGAGCATCTTGTCCACCCTCTGGATAACCGAGAACAGGGAATCGTGAGAGATCCAGAACATGGCAATGATCACGAAGCTCAGGAAGTATGAGAAGGAGGCATCGGCTTTGAGGCTCGGGCACCCTTCACCCCTCGCTACCCGCCGCTTGTAGAAGCCCATCCCGCGGGCCAGCACGGCGGCCCCCAGGAAGAAGGGAAGCGCGTACTTGGGGTCGTTCGTGAAGAGGTATGTACTGCTCAGATGCGTTATCGAAACCTTCGCGAGCTCGTACGTGACGATGAGCACAATTACGCCCACCACCGCGGCGATGATGTTCTCGAGCTTGTAGAGTCCGAAGGAGAATGTGGAGGTGTGCCGCCTGGAGAGCCTGATCCCTGCGATGATGAATACGGCCATCACGCCTCTGACTGCCGCAAGGATGCCGCCCGCCGTCATCGCGACGCTGTGGAGCTAGACGCCCCATACGATCAGTGCCGCGCCGAAGACCGAGGAGACGGCCGCGCCGATTGCGGCCGCTCTCTGGCTCCTGGCTAGCGTATTCGCTACGGGTTCGGGCTCTGCCATAGTACCTTCAAGAACAGTCATGCAGCCTCCTGCGCGTCAGAGCCGGGCTTCCTGTTGAAAATCACTCGCTCGAACAGTGGAATGAGGAAGAGGGTGATCCAGAAATACTGCGCGGCGCTCGGGCTGGCGAACGCGATGCCGATCGAGACGATGAAGATGCAGGACATTATGAGTGAGTTCCTCAAGAACACTCCCGCGTGCTTCTTGTCGAACTCATCGTCTACCAGCCGGTGGCCATGCAAGGCGTAGTAGCCCATTGCGGCTTGAAGCAGGCCCGCCGCTGCCAGCACAGACGCGTAAAGCACCGTCGCGACCATCGTCTCGCCGAAAAGGCTGAGGATGTTGGTCGGGTACGGCATGAAGACGATGAGGAGGAGGTAAAAGATGTTCAACCAGATGAGAGTCCTGTCCACCCTGCGGATGACCGAGAAGAGTGAGTGGTGAGAGATCCAGAACATCGATATTATCACGAAGCTGAGGACGTAGGCGAAAAAGTGGGGCCAGACCTCCGCGAGCCCGTGTGCAAGCTTCGAGTTCGTCACTGTGCCGCTGATCGTCGGCACGGCGATCGACACCACCAGGAGCGTGATGGCCACCGCGAATACGCCATCGCTAAGAGCGTTGACCCGTTCGACGGTGAAGCCCATGACACTGTGCTTGGGTGTTTCTGTATCGATCTCCAATGTGACTGGCTCCTTTCCTCGGTACATTCTACCCGATATCGCCCCCGACGAACCTCATACGCTGCGCTTGATTCAGCAATGCAAAATGGGGACAGGCACCTTTTTGCATTTGTCTGAAGTGGTGTCGGAGGCCCGACACAACGAACCCCCCCACAGGATCGAGGGGTGGACATATCTCTGAAGACGCGTGTTTATAGTTGAGTGCGTCCGCTCCATTCACGCACAACAACAACTCGATCGTGTCAGCCTCAAGAACGGCATACTCTCACATCCTCGGGCACCCGAAAGTATCTCGCCCGCCAGGACCACGGCTGCCGCTATCTCTGCAAACTTTAAGCTCTTGCCGGCGCCTTTGCAGCCAAGGATATTCAGACACTCGCTCTGGGTGGGCAGGATTGTTCCCCCACCTACCGTGCCGACTATAAGCGACGGCAGGGTCACCGCGAAGTAAAGTCCGCCATCCACGGGCCTGATATCAAGGAGGTCCGCGTGGCACTCCGCCACGTTGGCCGGGTCGTTGCCGCACGCAATAAACAGCGCCGCGATGCCGTTCGCCGCGTGGAAACCGTTGCTTGCGCACCCGGCGTACAGCGCACTGAGGTTGCCGTTGGCATAATGCTCGCACACCGTCTCGGTAGTCGTCCTAAGGCTTTCCTCGAGGACGGCTTCGGGTATCTCCACCTCGGCCGTGACCTTCTTACCCCGGCTCTTCAGCACGTTCACCTGCGAGAATTTCTTGTCCGTGCAGAACTTGGACGAAAGGTTGAACGACTCGACCGCTTCCCAGCCAGGGTACGACTCGCGGATGTCCTTGCATACCTGGTATGTCGCCAGGTTGACCATGTTCTGCCCGGCGGCGTCTCCCGTGTAGAACCCGAAACGGACGTATACGTTCCTGCCCAGGTTGAAGATGTCGACATCGGTAAGCCGTCCGTGGGAAGTCGTCTTCGAGGCACTCGCTTCGAGCGCCTGGCGATTGTCACCCAGCCACGCGGTGAACCGCTCGGCTTCGGAGAGAGAGACAAGCCTGAACATCGGCGCGCGCTGCATGTGGTCCTCGAAAACCTTGACCCGGCAGCCGCCTGACTCTCTTATCACGCGCATGCCCCTGTTGTACGAAGCTACCAGCGAGCCCTCGGTCGTCGCCAGGGGAACGTAAAAGCTCCCGTCCGCGTGGTCCCCGTGGATGAGCAGCGGGCCGGATACGCCAACGGGCACTTTCGCTGTGCCGATGTAGTTCTCGATGTTGCCCTTCACCACTTCGGGGGCGTACGGCTGTTTCTTCAGCCAGTCGATATCGCTTCCGAGCTCCTCGACGAACCGCTGCCTGTCCGCCACGTCCTTGTCTTCGTTGCCGCGGGAGAACGATCTCTGAGCTTTGAAATCCATGAGGCACGTTCCTTTCTCGGGGGTAGTCCTTGCCCTCTCCCGAGATTCATTTTCCCGCGAACAGGACACGAAATTCAATGGTAGAAGTCGGGCGCGGTCGGAAGTCTGATCTCCGGAAACAGGGGGGCTCCTTCTACGGCTGACGTAAGAGATCTTGAGAACTGGGTTCCCGTATCCGATCTATTGAAGCTGACCCGGGCATTCCTGGTCGTTCTCGACGGGTGCTGGGCGCTTTTCTCTTTCTTCGGGCGGCAAACACCAGTCAACTGTGCTTGAAAGGCGCAATCGGTGATAATGGAACGACGTTGGAGGAGGCACATGAGGAATATCAGTGGAATCAACCACGAACGGGGCGTGATGAGGATCCGACGACTGTCCATCGTGTTGGTACTCGTCGCGGTACTTGCGGGGTGCTCCTCCGGCGCGTCCCGCGCTCCCAGTCCCGCCACTGGCCTGCTGATCAACGGTCGCCAACTGACTCCATCGGGGGCCCAGGTGACACTCGGGAACTTCCCGACCGGCGGAGCAGTCACGGCCGACGGGCGGTTCCTCTGGACTGTATCCGCTGGCTTCGGGAGCAACGACATGCGCATCGTCGACACGTCCCGCCACCGCGTGTGTCAGATCCTTCCCTTGCCCGGAGCGTCGGGGGGCATCGCTCTCGACTCGCCTCACCGGCTTGCCTACGTCTCTGGCATACCGACCTCCCGCTGGCTGCCGTCGGAGAACACTCTGGCGGGGGCCACGGGCAATGTCATTCTCGTCTACAACTGGACGGCTTCGAGCGGGCAGGCACGGTTGCTCCGGGTCATCCCTGTTCCCCCGCCGCCCGGAGCCCCGCTCGTACAGCAGTTTCCTCCGATTCCCCAAGGATCAAACGAGCCTGGCTCCAGGAATTCCTGGCCGCAGAAGTTGGCGGTCTCGCCCGACGGCAGCCAATTGCTTGTGCCGCTGAACCTCGCCGACAGTGCCGCTGTGATCAACCTGAACAACTCTGACCAGGTGCGGTATGTACCGATGGGGAGCGGGAGCTACCCTTTCGGCGCGGCGGTCCTCCCGAATGGGCGTACCGGCCTGGTGAGCAACGAGGCATCCGCGACGCTGTCCGTGGTCGACTTGCAGAGTGGCGTGAAGATCAAAGATATCACCGTTGGCCCCCCGCTCTCTCATCCCGAGGGTATTGTGGTTGACCGCGCCGGGGCGCGGGCCTATGTCGCCCTTTCGGCCTCAGACGAAGTTGTCGTGGTCGACCTCTCCCAATGGACCGTCGAGCGCACGATCTCGGTGGGATGCAGCGCCGGGCTGGGAACGATGCCGGTGGCACTCGCGCTCTCCCCGCAGGACGACCGCTTGTTTGTGGCCGAGTCGGGAGCCGATGTGATCGAGGTCATTCGACTGCCGAGTCGCCTGACCAGGCCCGCGCTCAACTGGACGACAGTGGGCGCCATCCCGACGGCTGACGACCCCCAGGTTGTAGCTATCGCTGCTGCCCAAGGCAACCGAGCGGCGAACCTCATGTACGTCAGCGCCAGGGCTGTTGGTGTCGGGCCGAACCTTGCCGGCCCCGACCCGAAACTCAACAGTGACCCCATCTTCTGGGCCTTCAACCCCATCGCCCCCACTGAGGACCTACTTGGCAAAGGTTCCGGGGTTACCTACCTTCCCGCTATGGTCGATGGCCGGGCGGGATTGATGTCGCTCCCCTCCGACGCCCAGGTCAAGCAACTGACCCCTTCTGCCTTGCGTCAGACAGAGCCGGTAGGCGCTCAGAAGGCCCCGGCCAACACTCCGCTACGCGCCAATGGGCCAATCAAACATGTCTTCTTCGTGGTGCCCGAAAACCGGAGCTACGACCAGATACTGGGCGATATTGGCCGCGGTAATAGCGACCCCCAACTGACGCTGTTTGGGAAGACCGTGACACCCAACCTGCACGCCCTCGTCACGCGCTTCCCGCTCCTGGATAGTGTTTTCGCCAACTCTGAAGCCTCGATCCAAGGGCACTACTGGACCGCTGCGGCTTTTGTTCCGGACTACGTTGACCGTAACTGGGTCCAACAATACGCTGGGCGCGGGCGACCCAACGATTTCGGTGTGTACGCCGTGAGCTTTCCAGGTAACGGCTTCCTGTTCGACCAGGCAGAGCGCCAGCGCATCTCTTACTTCAACTACGGCGAGACCCTTGAGGGCGCCGCCTCGACGGTGCCAGACCGCGACCGTTCAGCTGCGCAGCTCAAAGAGGAAGAGCGCGTGGCTGCAAACTCCGACCTTGGCCCTGGCCTCACACCCGGCGGGAGCTTCCCCTCCACCTCGAGCATCGGGAGCATCGGCATGGCGCCCGACACCGGAGAGGTCTTCGACTCCAGCCTCCCGGCGGGTGCTCCGGCGGGCAGTTACTCCCGCATAGACAGTTTCCGCAAGCGGTTTGCCAGCCAGCTCGCTGCTGGCGCCGTCCCGACTTTCAACTACATCGTGTTGAACAGCGACCACACGCGAGGCACCCAACCCGGCTACCCAATCCCCAGTGCGATGGTGGCCGACAACGACCAGGCACTGGGTCAGCTTATGGACACGATCTCGCACTCAAAGATCTGGTCCTCCTCAGCCGTCTTCGTCGTTGAGGACGATTCCCAGGACGGTGCCGACCACGTCGATGCTCACCGCATCCCCGTGGCGGTCATCAGCCCGTACGCCCGCAAGGGAGCGGTTATTCACACGCGCTACGACTTGCTCTCAGTGGTGCGCTCCATGGAGCTGATCATGGGCATGAAGGCACTGTCCCTGAACGACGCTCAGGCCTCCCCCATGTACGACGCGTTCACCTCCAAGCCGCTCAACTCAGCTCCGGTGGACGCTATCCCCGCCAAGACCGACCTCCTGGAACGGAACACGGCCGCTGCCCCGTGGGCGAGTCTCTCAAGCCAACTGTCACTTGGGGATATCGACCAGGTCCCACAAGTGGTGTTGGACGGCATCCTCTGGAAATCGGTCTATGGGCTGCAGAGCACGCCGCCGCCGCCAGGACCTAACGCCAATGCTGGCGAGTAGCCAATGAGGATAATAAGTTTGACTTTGCGTACGCTACGTGGTGGTGTCGGAGGCCCGACACAACACACCCCCCACAGGCTTGAAGGGCGGATTCAACTCTAGGAACGTTCGTTGACAGAGTTTACGCGAAGGCACACCTATGCTTACTATTCTATTCTGGAGAGGAAGCGCTGCTCGAAAGACCAGCGGGGAGACTCGAATCCCGGAGGGGAGATTGCGATCAGTAAGTACGAGATAGGGGCAATCGTTAACTTTGCCGCCTGCGCTTGTATTGCCTTAGCGATGTGCGCTTACTATTTTCTGTCCCGGTTTCCACTCAAGCGGCGCTATCCAGAGCAAGCGGTCCGGCACATGAGCAGTCACGGTCGCAAGCGATACAGGAACGACGACGTACCCGCCTTCGCCCGAAGTCAGAGGGAACGCGAGAGCGCGTCCATCGCAATACATTTTCGAACCCATGTCTTTCTCACCGCCCTGCTGACAGCGGGCATGATTGTCATCGCGGTTATCGCCGCCACAAAATCGTCGCCACAGCCGTATGAGGTGCTGAGCTACATATCTGAAATAGTGCTGATTGCGGTGATCATCGGGTTCGGTTGGTTGCTCTACTTCTTCAGACGCTCCCGCATAAAGATCTATGGCCGGTTTCTGAATGGGCAAACCGAGAAAGACGATTAGAGATTTGTACTTTTACCGAGAAGTAATGTTCCAGGATGTAACCCGTGGTATCCACGTGGGTACATTCTCACGGTACATCGCGTAATCGTCACCGAACCTCTCCAGCAAACCCCGCTCTTCAAATAGCTTGAAGTAACAAGTGTTGATGGCGAAGAACAGCGAGGCCCAGACAAGGATGGGCCTCGAACCGAAGAGGACGCTTTCCCCCACCAGTATCGAAAGTACATCGGATATCATCGGGTTTCTGATGTGCCAGGACAGACCTTCTACCACTAGCTTCGTGGTGGGGTCCCACGACGCGAGGCTTCCCTTTCCGATGCGCCTGAACAGGGAAACGGTCCAGGCAAGCATGCAGAACCCCATGCTGATGAGGGCCACACCGACAGGCAACTGTATCGACCGACAAGGCGACCGCTTCCCGAACACGCGGACCAGTGATCCTGGCACGATCACCGTCACGCTCAACGGGAGTATGAAGGCCAGCAGCCTGTTCTCCCTCATGAGATCGCGCACCTCCTAGAGCAGGTCAGTAGACCACGTTGTCTTCGTCGGGCTCTACACCGACGTCTCCCCGTGCCTGAAAATACAGCCGGGTAACCGTCACTGCTCTTCATATTCTAACCAAAAGGACTTTGACTCTGCGTACGCTGTGTGGTGGTGTCGGAGGACCGACACAATCTTTTGCACACGGCTTGAGGAGTGGATAAACGTTCGTTAAAGGAGGCGCCAGCCTCTGCTGCGCAGGCAGCGTTCAGGTCGCTGACTGCCTGCAATTCTGCTGGTCCACCCCACAGCTTGTATAGCCATTTCAGGCGAGAAGGCCTGGTCAGCCAGAGCTATTCGCCAGCGACCATCCTGGCTACATCTTCCTCGACAACCCCTGTCTGCTTGATGTCGAACTCCTTGACCAGCACTTCTGCCACGGCAGGCGACAGGAACGCAGGCAGAGTGGGCCCGAGCCGGATGCCTTTGACACCTAGAGATAGCAGCGCGAGCAGTACGGCTACTGCCTTCTGCTCGTACCAGGCTATATCGAAAGAGATCGGAAGCTCGTTGATGTCTTCTAGCCCGAACGCTTCTTTGAGCTTCAGTGCTATGACTACCAGCGAGTAGGAGTCGTTACATTGACCGGCGTCGAGCACTCTCGGTATTCCTCCTATGTCACCGAGATCCAGCCTGTTGTAACGGTACTTCGCGCACCCTGCGGTCAGGATGACTGTATCATCCGGGAGCCCCTCGGCCACCTCGGTAAAATAGCTCCTCGCTTTGTGGCGCCCGTCACAACCAGCCATCACGATGAAGCGCTTGATCGCTCCGGACTTCACCGCGTCCACGACCTTGTCAGCAAGCGCTATGACCTGGTTGTGGGCGAACCCGCCTACGATCGTCCCCTTCTCGATCTGGGACGGCGGACTGCATGTCCTCGCCCGCTCGAGCACTGGAGTAAAATCCTTTGAGCCGCCCTCCGGTCGGTCGTGGATGTGGACAGCTCCTGGATACCCTGCCTCCCCGGTCGTGAAGAGCCTGTCCAGGTAAGTGCCGTCCTTCTTCAGGGGAATCAGGCAGTTGGTGGTCAGCAGTATAGGACCGTTGAAAGTCTCGAACTCCTCGCCCTGGTGCCACCAGGAGCCTCCGTAGTTGCCCGCCAGATGCTCGTACTTCTTGAATGCGGGGTAGTAGTTCGCTGGCAGCATCTCGCTATGGGTGTACACGTCGACTCCCATACCCTTCGTCTGCTCAAGCAGCTCCTCCAGGTCTTTAAGGTCGTGCCCGCTTATGAGTATCCCCGGGTTGCCCCGGACCCCGGTGCTCACCTCGCTGATCTCCGGGTGTCCATATGTCGAGGTGTTGCCCTCGTCCAACAGTGCCATGGTCTCGACCGCTACTTCGCCCGCTTTCAGCACCAGCCCTATCATCTCATCTGTGGGGAGCGACCTTGTCGTCGAAGCCAGCCCTTCCATCAAGAAGTCGTATATGTCGTCTTTCTGGTACCCGAGTGCCGCCGCGTGCTCAGAGTATGCGGAGATGCCTTTGAGACCGATAATGAGCAGCTCGCGCAGGGAGCGGACATCTTCGTCCTCGGTGGCCAGCACCCCCACCTTCTCGGCCTTCTTGTCGTATTGACCCGGGTCGCCGGTGTCCCACGTCGCCGCATCAGGCAGAGTTCCGTCTAACTCCCTGCCGTTGCGGTCTTTGAAGACGCTCAGCAACCTCGCGCGGACACTCCTCTTGCGCTCAAGGCCTTCCTCGATTAGTGCAAGGTAGCTGTCCTTGTCCCAGTTGGCGTTCGTGACCGTCGAGAATAGTGCCCTTGCTATGAAGCGGCCGTTGGAACGGTCGGGCTCGCCAAGGTCCTTTAACATTACCCCGTAGACCGAGATACCTTTCAAGATGAAGATCAGAAGGTCCTGGAGATGCGATATCTCCTCGGGCTTACCGCAAACTCCCTTCACCGTGCAACCGGTGTTCTTTGCCGTCTCCTGGCACTGAAAACAGAACATCAGATAATCCTTTCTTCCGCTGTAGACCTATAGCACGCGGGTCGAAGTGGTGGGCTTGGGCGTCTTGACAACCAGAAAACGGAACTCGGATCCGCCCTCGTCAAGAAGTCGGTGGGGAATCCCCTTCGGACTCTCTATCAGGTCATCCACTTTCACCTCGACGCGTTCGTCGCCGATCTCGACCACGCCCGTGCCCTCAAGCACGTAGAAGAACACCTCCACCGGTGTGATGTGTTTCTTCAAGCTTTCGCCCGTCATGAGCTTGATCTCTACGACCTGGACGTGCTCGGAGTCGAAGAGCTTGCGTACGTCGACTCCGTGTGGAGTCTCCTGGATCGGTGTGTCTTCGTAGTTGACTACGTTTATCATCTTTCCTCCTGTCATCCGCAATCGAAGCCTACTCCCCGTGCTCGTGCTCCCCTTCCTCACCGTGTCCGCCGCCACTCTTCACATATGAATAGAGGTGGTGCGAGAAAAGCACGAATCCAAGCTCAGCCTGGACATACTCCCTTGCAGCTGGAACGTCGTTCTCGTCATAGCCCTTGTGCGCTTCTACGCTCTCGAACCGTTCCCTCAGCTCATCCTCTACGACGCCATTAACGAACCCAATAACTTCATCAGCATTACCCTCGGCAATGGCTTTTTCGGCGCGAGGAACCACAGGCCCCCAGTCCAGTCCCGCAGGCTTCATGCCGGTGTAAGGTGCTCCCTCCCCTGCACGGTGTACCCTCACAACGTTTTCGAAGAACCAGAGGTCGGCAAGCTCCGCAGCCTGCCCGCCGACAGCTCTCACTCCAAGTGCCCGTTCGAACAGTTCCTTTACTTCCGTCTCGCCCTCCTGCGATACCCAGGGCAGGATCAGATTTACGTTACCGGCGTCCAGGGCCTTTCTCGCCGCTTTAACTACCGGACCGTCCAGCGTGTCGCAATGTGGCGGCATTCCCCAACCTCCCTCTTCCCAAGTTCTTTCGTCTCGACCGTGTTTTCAGTGGCTGCGTCTACTATCATGCTCACGGATATCTCCATCACCCCGCTTTCTTGCAGAGTGATATGAAGTCATTGAGCATCTTCACGCGCGCCCCCAGGGCCTGAACCCAGACGTCGAGCCTCTCCTCCCCCTGGGGTGTGATCGAGTAGACCCTCTTTGAGGGACCTGCCTCACCGTGCTCCCACTCAGAACACGCCAGTCCCGTTTTCTCCAGATCCCGTAGCATCCTGTATACCGCAGCGGAGTCCGGAATGGGGCCCGGGAACGGCAGATTACCGATATCCTCAGTAAGCTGATAACCGTAGCTCGGGCTCTTCTTTATCAGATAGAGAAGCCTGGGCTCGATGAACCTCTTCTGGGGACCTTCCCTAATGAACTTCTCGTGGTCCAGCACTGAGTCTTCATCGGCGGCCCTCTTCTTCTCTTTCGCCTGTAATCCAGACATCCTTACCCCCATGTCATTGACATCTATATGTTATTATCATGTAAGTGTATTGCTTCATACTTATGGTGTCAAGAATCTAGAGGTTGAAGAATTCGACGCCGGGATGATACATGAGAAGTACTCGGGGGTAGTTGAGCGTTTCGAGAAAGAGTAGCAAGCCAGGAGCTTAAACAAAAAGGAGAAATATCTCATGACAACAGATCAAAACAAGACCGCAGTGCGTAGCTTCCTAGAGAAATTGGACAAGAACATATCTGCAATCGAAGAATATTTCATCCCTGATTGCCCGGCACACCTTCCCGGAAATCCTGATCCGACGGACCGCGAAGGATTTCAGCAATTTGTCGCGATGCTATACACCGCGTTCCCGGACTTGCATCATACGGTCGAGGAGCAGATAGCCGAAGATGACAATGTGGCGAGCATCATCAACGTACATGGCACTCACAAGGGTGATTTCCTGGGTATTGCCCCAACCGGCAGACAGGTTGTATTTGAAGATTTCATGATCACGCGCTTCCAGGGAGGCAAGGTTGTAGAATTGTGGGCTCAGCTTGATGCCCTGATATTGTTGCAGCAACTTGGTGTTTTTCAGATGCCAGGGTAAAGTAAACTTAGATTTCCATATCGGTTATTCTATCGAGTGAGCGCACCGATAACCCTTTTGCCCCCGCTTAAACCGGCAACCGCTCCCTTTCCAGGTTAAGGCACCATTGAACCCGGTATAGATATTGGATACTGGGTTGGTGGTGTCGGAGGGGGCTCGAACCCTTATGAAAACCACAATGGTCAAAACTGGGCCTACAACGAAGCGGAGACCTTCGTACGGCAAGACGACTTCCTGCACCTGTCATTCTTCAAAGATGACTTCAAGGACTTTGACATTGCGTACGCTACGGGGCACTTTGGTGTCGGAGGACCGACACAACGAACCCCCCACAAGATTGAAGGGGTCATCCAACTACGCTGTATAAAGCGTTAAAGGACGCTCATCGGATAAACGTTCGTCGAAAGAATCATCTCATGGCACGGACAGGCTCATTTCCGTATCATTATCTGCAACAGATGATTACCGGTTAACCGGAAGATTGGTGAGTCGTGGGTAACATCTTCACTTCAGAAGACAGAAAGCAGATCAAGGAAGGCATCACCGGGAAGTACGTGAAAGTTGCCATCAGCCCGGAAGGAAGCTTCAAGTATCCTACCGGGCGGGCCGGACTTGAGGCACAGAACTACAATCCCGAGATCCTCAACGCGCTTCCAGAAGAAGTTCTAGGCTTTTACTGTGGTGTTGGAAACCCGTTCTCCCTGGGACCGGTCCAGACGGGCGAGACCGTTTTGGACATTGGATGTGGTGCTGGAGTGGATAGCATTATTGCTGCCACAATTGTCGGCCCCGACGGCAAGGTAGTCGGCATGGATCTCATCCCCGAGATGCTTGAACGGGCCAGGGAAAACTTGCGGAAGACCTCGCTTGAAAACGTGACGTTTCAGGAGGCTTCCGCCGAGGAGCTGCCCTTCCCGGAGACAACCTTCGATGTGGTTATCTCCAACGGTGTTTTCAATCTTGTGCCTGATAAGGCAAGAGCGCTCAAAGAGGTTATCAGGGTGTTAAAGCCTGATGGCCGCTTCATGCTTGCCGATCAGGTCCTCACGACTTCACAACCTGCTGACACCAAATCGATGGTGGAAAGCTGGGCCGGGTGACAGGGCGGGGCTATACCGGGAATGGATTTCCTGGCATTGATTCGTGAAGCAGGTTTCACCGATGTAGAGATGGTGGCCGAAACTGGTTTCAATAGTTCTCCTGTTACCAAGGGGGTATTGATCCGAGCAACAAGGCCAACAACTATGGATTCTGGGAGGCAGGAAGTGTCGTCACCGGATATGCTCGGCAAGTACGACGAATTCTTCAACGCAGCGTACTCCGAAGGAGCCATCGACCGTAAAACAAAGCATCTGATTGCGCTTGCGGCCTCGCTCGCTGCAGGATGCGACTCGTGAACGCGTTATAGCCTTGCAGTTGCAAGGGACCTTGGAGCGACAAAAGACGAGTTGAAAGAGACCATGGCCATTGCCATGACCGTGGGGGCAACGAAGATCCGGCTGCTGCAGGAGTCCTCTTTGGCTTCCATGCAGGAGAAACCGCAAGAGGGGGAACCTGCATCGTCCCCTGAAGATAGCTGCTCTACGTGAACGGTGAAGAGTGCTCTGGATGAGCACTAAGCCTAACGGCAAATAGTTGACTCAACCTATCGCATATCGACTAGCCGACGACTACGCGCAAGGATGGTCTGATCGTTTAAAGCATATGCTTCTTTGACTTCGCGTACTCTACGAGACACCTTGGTGTCGGAGGCCCGACACAACGAACCCCCCACAGGATCGAGGGGCTGATTCAGCTCTAGGAACGTTCGTTTATCCAACTACGGCAGCGGTAACGGTCAGCCTTTCCTTTTCAGCTTCTATACGTTTAAGACCAAGCCCGTTTGGCTTGGCACAAATCGGTCCTTGAAGCGCTCCATCATCGTGGCGGCGGCTTTTGCACCAGTACAGTGCGTAAAGATCATCTTGTCTGGGGCCACGTCATCAAGGAACTCAATCGTAGGTTGCATGCGTTTTGCGTCGCCCAGGCCGAGATGTGTACCACCCACCACCGCCCTGATTCTCTCGTGGCTTTCGAGGACGTGCTTGAGGATATTGACGACTCCTGAGTGAGCACAACCTGTCAACACGATTGCGCCTTCAGGTGTATCGACGACAAGCGCCTGGTCGTCCAGAAACGGGTCTGGAACCATGTCCCCATCCATAAAGCAGAACAAGTTTGGTTCGAGGCCTTCGAAATCGGTGACCCGTGGGACCTCTCCCGTGAGGTTGACACCGGGCATCACTTCGACCGGCTCTTTCGAAAGTTCGAGCTTAAGCGAAGCACCCTCGATCGCAGCCTGGCTGAACGGGATGCCAATGAAACGCTGGACCTGCCCGAAGATGGCATACTTGGGAGTGAGAGCCTCAGGGTGCATGAAGACCCTCTTGGGGCCAGAAGCCTCCAGCACGGGCATCAGGCCTCCAGAGTGGTCGTAGTGGCCATGCGACAGTCCTATCCCCTCGATTGCCGCGAGGTCGATTCCCATTGCTCGCGCGTTCCGCACGGTGATGTCTGTTGCCCGCAGTCCCAGAGGAACGAACGGCCCTCGACCTCGACCAGGACGGACAGCCCGTGCTCAGCTTTGAAAGCTGGGGGCCCGCCATGTTGTCGTTCAGGATGGCTACCC
>Ga0209538_1000338_pt1 | contig 28673 bp, 27 predicted proteins | sample BarGraNGADG00211_2_FD_184492 | JGI IMG/M metagenome (GOLD analysis project Ga0209538, IMG submission 184492) | Arctic peat soil microbial communities from Barrow, Alaska - Barrow Graham LP Ref core NGADG0004-211 (SPAdes) (version 2) | ecosystem: Environmental > Terrestrial > Soil > Wetlands >... | reverse complement strand
GAGGACGATGGTGCGCCAGCGGTGTCCGGGCGTGACCGGCGTGGGGGTCTCAGGCATCGCGAGAAGTCTCGCACGCCGAGCACTTCGTCAGCGCCGCTCCTGCCGCTGCTTGCACTGGACGCACAAAATCGCGCGCGGGAACGCCTGCAACCGCGCCTTGCCGATCGGCGCGCCGCACAGCTCACACGCCCCGAAGGTTCCGTCGTCGATGCGCGCGAGTGCGTGGATGTTCTGCGCGAGCAGGTCGCGGGTGTTGTTGAGGAGGGTGAGTTCTTGCTCGCGTTCGAGTGCGCTCGATCCCGAGTCGGCCTGGTCGTCGCCTGCACCGTCACCGGAGTTGCGGAGCAGCTCGGAGAGCTCGGCATCGGCGTCGGTCAGCTCCGTTCCCAGCCGGGTGATCTCAGCGGCCAGCTCGAAGGCGATCGCGCGAACCTCGCCCACGGTCCACGGCTTCTCCCCGTCCCGCACCGGAAAGGTACGCGCGATCTTTCCGAGGTCAGACCGCAGCTCGGTGCTCGGCGCTTCCGTCGCAGCGTTGTTCACAGCCATGTCACCCTCCTCCACTCCAAGTCAGCAGAGACTAGGCCCCCGACGGCGAAATGAACAACACACCACGCCGGATCCTTCCCGGCGTGGTGTGTTGGCGATCAGTGGCGCCGAGCGACGCCTAGCCGCCGAAGTGCGGCGGCTGGACTCCGGCTCCGCCTGCATCGGTCGTCCTGGCCGACGCCGTACCACCGCGCGCGTCCAGATCACCCAGCAGGTTCTCCAGGTAGCTCTTCAGCCGCGTCCGGTAGTCGCGCTCGAAGACCCGGAGCTCGTCGATCTTGCGCTCGAGGAGAGAACGCTCCTGCTCGAGCTGAGCAAGGGTGCGACTCGAGGTGTCTTCTGCCTCTTGCACGATCCGAGCGCCCTGCGACTTGGAGTCGGCGATGATGCGGTCGCCCTCTTCCTGGCCGCTCCGGACGTAGTCGTCATGCAGCTTTTGCGCGAGCGCGAGCATCCCGGTCGCGGACTCGGGCTCGCTCATCCGCTGCTGCGCGGCGGGCATCATCGGCGCCACCATCGGGGCGGGAGTTGGCTCGGGCGGCAGCGGCACCGGAACGGCGACCTCGACCGGGGGCGGTGGAGCCGGCACCTCGATCTTGGGAGCGACCGGCGCGACCGCGGCGGCCGATGCCCCGGCGCGGCTCAGCTCGGCGATCCGCCGCTCGGCGTTGGCGAGCTTGCCCTTGAGGTCGTCGTTCTCAGCCGTCATGCCGCGAAGGGTGTTGACGACCTCGTCGAGGAAGTCGTCGACCTCGTCCTGGTCGTACCCCTCTCGGAACTTCGTCGCCTGGAACTTGCGGTTCAGGACGTCGTCTGCTGTCAGCAGTGCCATCAGTCTCACCTCGGTAATCGAACTGGTGGGGCAGGCGATCCGCCGACCGCCACGTGCCACGCTAGCGGACATCATGCCTGGTGCATGCGGACTACGCCGCACGGGAGCACCACAGCATGGGTGAAGAATGTCAACCGGTCAGAGCATGGGGATGACGTTGAGTGCGAGCAAGCAGGCCAAGAACAGCACCATGAACGCTACATCGAGCTGAAGACCACCGATCCGAACCGGCGGGAGGAGGCGCCGGATCGCCTTCAGTGGCGGGTCGGTGACCGAGTAGGCACCCTCGGCCACAAGGAGAACCGGACCGCGCGGGCGCCAGTCCCGCGCGAAGTGCTGGACCCAGTCCAGCACGAAGCGGATCCAGAGCATGACAAAGAACGCGAGCACCGCGACATACAGGACCGTGGCGTACCAGGGCACGTGTCAGCTCTGGTTGTAGAAGCCGCCGCGGACGTTGGCCTCCTGGTCCTCGCCCGTCACCTCGACGTATGCCGGCGAGAGCAGGAAGACCTTGTTGGTGACCCGCTCGATGCTGCCGTGCAGACCGAAGATGATCCCGGCCGAGAAGTCGACCAGACGCTTGGCGTCGTTGTCGTCCATCTCGGACAGGTTCATGATCACCGGGGTCCCTTCGCGGAAGGCCTCGCCGATGACACGGGCATCGTTGTACGAGCGCGGGTGAACCGTGGTGATCCGACGCAGCTCGGGCACACCCTGCTGGATCTGGCGGACGTTCGAGGAACGTCGGATCGGGGTGACACGAGGCTCGTCGTACTCGTGCATGGTCGCCTCCAGCTCGTCATCGCCCGGGCCGTACTGTTCGCCGTCGTCCACGGTGTGCTCGTCCTCGGCAAGACCGAGGTAGAGCATCGTCTTGCGGAGTGCTCCGGCCATCGTTGACTCTCCATCCTTGAACTTCGGCGATCCCGCGTCCAGAACCGTCGCCGTGCTAGTCCTGGTCGAACGGTTTCACGCTAACCGAGCGCCGGGGCCGTCCCGTGGCGACACGCCCGGAGAGGCTCAAGCTGTTGCGGGCGGCTCGAGGAGACGGATCACCCCGGCGAATCGCCCCGTGGCTCCGTGCGTCGTCCCAGCCCGGCGGTGTGAGTAGAACCGGTCGTCCTCGCGGGTGCACACGTTCACCCGCGAGACGTGTCGCACGCCGCGGTCGCGCAGCTGTGCAGCGGCGCCGGCCGCAAGGTCGAGCGCCGGCGTCCCCCACGACGTCACGCTGGTCGTCTCGCGAACCACCGAGCCGACCTCCGCCTGCATCGCCGCGGGCACCTCGTAGCACGCGCCACAGATCGCCGGACCGACGACGGCCGCGATCTGCGGCAAGCGCGCACCCTCGGCCACCATCTCGTCGACGGCTCGCAGCACCACACCGGCCACAAGGCCCCGTCGACCGGCATGGACGGCCGCTACGACGCCCGAGGCGGCGTCGGCCAGCAGGATCGGTACGCAGTCGGCGACGAGCACCCCGACACCCAGGCGGGTGGACCTGGTGACGAGCGCGTCACCCTCGCCCACGACTACCTGAGGGGCGGCGGGGAGTCGCGAGACGATCCGGACGCCGGCGCCGTGCACCTGGTGAGCGAAGGCCACCGGCGCGCCCAGCCAACGGGCCACGGCGTCCCGGTTCGCGCGCACCCGCCGAGGATCGTCGCCGACCTCGAGCCCGAGGTTGAGCTGGGCGTATCCCCCGACGCTGACGCCGCCGGCGCGAGTCGTGAAGGCTGCGCGGACGCCCGGGCCCAGGTCCACCTCGAGGACAGGCAGATCAGCACCCATGGCGTGGACCAGTCGCCCTACTTCAGGAAGTCGGGGATGTCGAGCTCGTCGGCGGCGCCGCGCCGAGCGGCGACCTCCTCGAAGATCCGCGGGACCTCGAGCTGCCCGGTCGTCGTCGGCGCCTCCGGGTTGTTGGACAGGAAGGCCGGCACGTTGAGCTCGATCTCTTCAGCCGCTGCCGATCGGGAGTCCGCGTCGATCGGCTCGGGAACGGGAATGGCCGCCGATGGCGCGAAGACCGGCGCATGACGGATCGCCCCGGCACTGATCTGACCCAGCGCGCGGCTGTCGCGTCGCACTTGTGGCGTCCCACCGTCGAAGCCGGCCGCGATCACCGTGACCCGCACCTCGTCGCCGAGGGCGTCGTCGATCACGGCACCGAAGATGATGTTCGCCTCGGGGTGAGCGGCTTCCTGGACGAGCTTTGCCGCCTCGTTGATCTCGAACAGTCCGAGGTCGCTGCCGCCCTGGATGCTGAGCAGCACGCCGTGGGCGCCGTCGATGCTCGCCTCGAGCAACGGCGAGGAGATCGCGAGCTCGGCCGCCTGGACGGCGCGATCCTCGCCGCGGGCGGAGCCGATGCCCATCAGCGCACTGCCCGCACCCTGCATCACGCTCTTGACGTCGGCGAAATCCAGGTTGATCAGGCCGGGCGTCGTGATCAGGTCGGTGATGCCCTGAACGCCGGAGAGCAGCACCTGGTCGGCGGAGTGGAACGCGGCCAGCACCGAGACCGAGCTGTCCGAGATCGAGAGCAAGCGGTCGTTCGGGATAACGATGAGGGTGTCGACCTCGGCGCGCAGCTCCTCGATGCCGACGTCCGCCTGGGCCGAGCGGCGTCGGCCCTCGAAGGTGAACGGCCTGGTCACCACGCCGATGGTCAGCGCGCCGAGCGAGCGGGCGATCTTCGCTACCAAGGGCGCACCACCCGTGCCGGTGCCGCCGCCTTCGCCCGCCGTCACGAAGACCATGTCCGCGCCGCGGAGCACCTCTTCGATCTCCGGCGTGTGGTCCTCAGCGGCCTTGCGGCCCACCTCGGGGTCCGCTCCGGCGCCGAGACCGCGGGTCAGCTCCCGGCCGACGTCGAGCTTGACGTCCGCGTCGGACATCAGCAGTGCCTGTGCGTCGGTGTTGATCGCGATGAACTCGACGCCCTTGAGCCCGACCTCGATCATCCGGTTCACGGCGTTGACGCCGCCGCCGCCGATGCCGACGACCTTGATGACCGCCAGGTAGTTCTGCGGAGCTGCCATGTCAACACCTCTCGTGCTGCTCGTCGCGGGCCGGTCGGCCCCGCGATGCCCTGGTCAAACCTTCACCCTCAAGTAGAAGGTTATAGTTATGTCAGGTAGTCACAGGCGTCACGCTAGGTCGGCGTCGGCACCTGAGCAACGACCGAGACCCGCGTGTCGGCGACCGAAGTTGCGCCAGTGCCATCTGCTCGGCCCGCAGTGCGCCGCGAGGCGGGTCACGAGCGGGTGATCGGCAAGGTGGGTGCCGAGACGTCGAACACCTTGGCGCCCTTGGTCTGATCCGCACCACGGAGCACGCTCAGGACCCGGATCTTCAGCGGGGTGTCCTCCGCACTCCCCCAAACGACCTTGGCGCCCCCGCGCAGACCCATCGTGACGGTGTCCTCGCTGTCGGCCCCGACCGTCGCGATCTCACCGGTCAGCTCCGGCGGCAGACCGCCGAGGACATCGAGGACAGCTCTCAGAGTGCGAGGGTTGTTCGCCGGCACAGACGCGACCGGGAGCCCGCCGGCGTCCTGCGCCCGCCCCACCTGCACGCCGTCGATGTCGAGCAGGACGAAGGCACCATCGGTCGGCACCGCGACAACCGGACGGCGCGTCACCAGAAGCACAGCCAGACCACGCGGCCACACCCGGGTCACCCGCGCTTCCCGAACACCGGGAACCTCCAGCAGTCGGTCGCGCAGCGCCGGGGTGTTGAGCCGTGGCAGCGGTATCCCCGCGGCGTGCGCCACCACGACCTTGTCGACCGCAGCCCGGTCGACGATGGCGTCCGCACCGGTGATGACGACTCGAGCAGGGTCCACCTTGAACACCGGCGAGAAGAACCCCAGCCAGCCGAGACCTAGCAGGACGACGATCACTGCGCTGGATCGATAGAGCCGACGCCTGGTCAGCCGGCGCTGCAGCTCCGCGCGCTCGGCGAACCGCGCGGCCGAACCTGCGGCGACCACCGTGCGTCGCGGCGCGCGGGGCGTGACGGACGTCGCCACCGCCGAGCCCACCCGCACCTGCGAACCGGCCCGCTCCCCCGGGTCGGGCGTGCGTGGCACAACCCGATCGGCGCGAGATCGCGGAGTCGGCGGCTGTGCCTTCGGCGGCTGCGCCTTCGGCGGGTACGACCGCGGCGGGTGGGGCTGCGGCGGCGGCTTCACGTCCGCGCCCCGAGCTCACCAGCAGCGCCGAGCCGGTCCCGCAGCATCTCGAGGATGGCTTCGCCGAGTTCGGTGACGTCACCGGCACCGACGGTCAGCACCAGGTCGCCGGTTCGGGCCCGATCGGCGATCGAGCGGGCCGCAGCAACGCGATCGGCGACGAACACCGCGCCCGCCTCGGCCGGGATCCGATCGGTGATGAGGGCCCCCGTCACGCCTGGCTCGGGGTCCTCGCGCGCGCCGTACACATCGGTCACCACGACCTCGTCGGCCAGCCGCAGCGCCCGCGCGAACTCCGCCGCGAAGATCCTCGTGCGCGAGTACAGGTGCGGCTGGAAGAGCACCAGGACCCGCCCACCCTTCGCGACCCCGCGCGCGGCGCGTACGAGCGCCGCCACCTCCGTCGGGTGGTGCGCGTAGTCGTCCACCACCCGCACCCCACCGACCACGCCGCGCTCGTCGAAGCGACGGCCGGCACCGCGGAATGCCGCGAGACCAGCCGCAGCGGCTTCGCTCGAGACCCCGAGAAGCCGGCAGGCGCACCATGCCGCGGCGGCGTTGAGTGCGTTGTGCTCGCCGGGGACCGCGAGGTCGAGGTGCTGGACCACGCGGGTGCCCGGGACCCCGGACAGAGCCCCGACCTCGGTACCGAGCTCGACGACGCCGCTCCGGCCGGGATCGGACCTGGTCTCGAAGCCGGTCAGACGGACCTCCGCGTCGCTCGAGAACCCGTAAGTCACGACCTGTCGGCCGTCGCCCCGCGCGGCCTCGACGAGCCGTCGGGCACCGTCGTCGTCGGCGCACGCGATCAGCCATCCGCCCGTCCGCACCCGGCGCGCAAAGGCCACGAACGCGGCCTCGAACGCCGCGGCATCGCCGTAGTGGTCCAGGTGGTCCGGTTCCACGTTGGTGACGACGGCGAGCTCGGGTGCGAAGTTGAGGAACGAGCCGTCCGACTCGTCCGCCTCCGCGACCAGCACGTCCCCACGGCCCGCGCGCGCTCCGCCGACCGCCCCCGGCACACCCGGCACCGTCGCGCCGATGGCGAAGGACGGGTCGAAGCCGGCGTGCTCGAGAGCGACGGCGATCATCGCCGAGGTCGTCGACTTCCCGTGCGCCCCGGCCACGGCGACAGTGCGGTGACCACGCATCAAGAGCGCCAGGGCCTCTGAACGGTGCAGGACCCGGACGCCGCGCTCCCTCGCCCGCACGAGCTCGACGTTCGAGACACGGATGGCGCTCGAGACGACGACGGTGTCGACGCCGTCGACGTGGCGTGCGTCGTGGCCGGCGACCGCATCGACGCCGACGGCGCGGAGCGCGTCGAGCACTGGGCCGCCGTGCGCATCAGAACCGCTGACCGGAACCCCGTGGGCGGCGAGCAGCACGGCCACCGCTGACATGCCCGCGCCGCCGATCCCGATCAGGTGGACGCGCCCCAGGGCGCTCAGCTCAGGCTCCGCCGCGCTCATCCGGCACTCCGATCGGTCAGAGCGCGCTCGACGAGGTCGACGACGCGTGCCGCACCATCGACCACCCCGACGCCGCGCGCCGCGCGCGCCATGGCGGCGAGCCGCTCGGGGTCACGTATCAGTGGGATGACGTGTGCCCGCAGCCACTCGGCCGTCAGCTCGGCATCCGGCACCAGCAGCGCCCCGCCTGCCTCGACGACCGGCTCGGCGTTCAGCCGCTGCTCTCCGTTGCCGATGGGGAGCGGAACGAAGACCGCCGGCACGGCGAGTGCGGCCAGCTCGCTGACGGTGGCGGCCCCGGACCGTGCCAGGACGAGGTCGGCAGCCGCATAGGCCTGATCCATCTCGGCGAGGTACTCGCGTACCACGTGGCTTCCCTCCGCCGCGGTACCAGCGAGAGCCGCACCTACCTCGTCCGCCTTGCCGCGACCGGTCAGGTGGAGGACATGCACACCGGCCTCGGCGAGCTCGCGCGCGGCCGACGTGACCGTCGAGTTGAGCCTCGCCGCGCCGAGCGACCCGCCGGTCACCAGGAGCAGCGGCGCCTCCTGGTCGAGTCCGAGACGCCGCCGGGCCGCGGACCGTGCCTCGCAGCGATCGGCGGTGGCGAGAGCGATGACCTCCCGGCGCAGCGGCATCCCGGTCAGCACCGCGTGCGGGAGCGGGGTCGTCGCGAACGTCACCCCCACGTAGCGGGTGAGTCGCGCGCCGAGCCGGTTGGCGAGGCCGGGACGCGCGTTCGCCTCGTGCACGACGATCGGGATCCGCCGACGCCGCGCGGCCAGATAGGCCGGAGCGGAGACATAGCCACCGAAGCCCACCACGACGCGGGCACCCGAATCGTCGATCGCGCGCCCGGCCGCGCGGACAGCCCCACGGAGCCGACCGGGGAGACGGAGCCAGTCCGCCGTCGGCCTTCGGGGCAACGGGACCCGTGGCACGAGCGCCAAGGGATACCCGCGCGCCGGCACCAGGTCCGCCTCGAGGCCGTTCGCGGTGCCGAGCACGACGATCGAGCGATCGGGATCCCGCCGGCGCAGCTCGTCCGCCACCGCGAGGAGCGGGTTCACATGGCCCGCCGTGCCGCCGCCGGCCAGCAGGATCGGTTCAGACACGCCGCGCCCGGCTTCGTGAGACGACGGCGAGCGACCGTCGCACCAGACCCGGCCGCGCCGCGAGTGCCTCCGCGGCCCCCGGCTCGGTGCGCGCGAACGAGATCAGGATCCCGAGCGCGACCATCGTGGTGATCAAGGCCGAGCCGCCCGCCGAGACGAGCGGGAGGGGCACGCCCACGACCGGGAGCAGACCGATCACGACGCCGATGTTGATCAGCGCCTGCCCGAGCAGCCAGCATCCGATGGCCCCGGTCGCGATCTTCACGAACGGGTCCTTGTGCCGGTGCACGATTCGGGTGATGACGAGAGCCATCACACCGAACAGCACGAGCACGAGCAGGGTGCCGAGCAGACCCAGCTCCTCACCGATGATCGCGAAGATGAAGTCGTTGTGCGCCGCGGGCAGGTACGACCACTTCTCTCGGCTCGCCCCCAGGCCAAGCCCCCACCAACCGCCGGAGGCGAGGCCCCAGATGCCGTGCTGGGTCTGGTAGCACGCTCCCGCGATGTCGCAGTTGGTGCTCAGGAAGGAACCGATCCGGTCCGTGCGGTTCTTGCTGGCGTCCACGAGCTGATACACGACCAGCCCCGCGATGGCGCCCATCCCGACCAGCATCCGCATCGGGACCCCGGCGACGAACACGGCCCCGGCGATCACGAAGAGCAGGATCAGTGCGGTGCCGAGGTCGTGCCCGGCCAGGTCGAGTCCGACGACGAGGACCGCGACGGGCAGCATCGGCAGGGCGACGTGCGACCACTGCTGGAGCAGCGGTCGCTTGCGGGCCAGCACTGCCGCGAGCCAGATCGCCAGGGCGATCTTGGCGGCCTCGGACGGTTGGATCGACTGACCGGCGATGACGAGCCAGTTGCGGTTGCCGTTGCGGGTCACCCCCAGGGGGCTGAACACCAAGACCTGGGCGAAGACCGCGGCGCCGAGGAGCGGCCAGGCGACGCGCTTGAGCACCTTCGGCGGCGTACGGCTCGCGAGCCACAGCAACGGCAGGCCGATCAGCGCATACAGCCCCTGGTTGAGCGCGATGGCGTACGGCGAGTGACCCGCGGCCAGCGAGTCGACCGAGGAGCTCGACAGCACCATGACGAGGCCGAGCGAGAGGAGCAGGACCGTTGTCCCAGTGAGCAGGTAGTAGCTCGTGACGGCACTGTTCCAGTACCCGAGCATCGCGCTGTGCTCAGCCGGCTCGGCGCTCGGCGCTCGGCCAGCACCGGCGCGGACGCCTGTTCCGGCCGCCATCGATGTCTACCCTCAGTCGGCCGGTCCGGTGATGCGGCGGACTGCCGCGGTGAACTGATCGCCCCGATCGGCGTAGGAGACGAACTGGTCCATCGACGCGCACGCCGGAGCGAGCAGCACCGTGTCGCCTTCAAGGGCGAATCGGCGCGCGGCTACGACGGCACGGGTCATCACGCCCTCAGTGTCGTTGGCGTCGACCTCGAAGACGGGGATTGCGGCCGCGTGTCGCTCCAGCGCGCGTCGCAGCGGGTCACGGTCGATCCCGATCAGCACAACGGCGCGAAGCCGGTCCGCGCAACGTTCGACGAGGTCGTCGAACTCGGCGCCCTTGGCGAGGCCGCCGGCGATCCAGACGACGGCGCGCGGACCGAAGGACCGCAGCGCCGCCTCGGCCGCGTGGGCGTTCGTCGCCTTCGAGTCGTCCACGAACGCGACCCCCTCGTAGCGACCCACGTCGGTGAGGCGGTGCACGCCGGACCGGTAGGCGCGCAGACCGTCGCGCACGTGAGCCGGTTCGACGCCGTGCGCGAGCGCGAGAGCCGCGGCGGCCAGGGCATTCTCGACGACGTGTCGGGGCACCCGTCCGTCGGGCCCCGTCAGGTGGCCGAGATCTGCGACGGTCGCGAGCTCGACGCCGTGAGTGTGGCGCTCCGGAGCAAGACCCCGGTCGACCAGGACGCCGTCGACGACGCCGAGCTGCCCGACCCTGGGCGCGCCCGCCGTGAATCCGATCGCGACGCAGCCGTCCTCGACGTCCGCCCCCCGCACCAGAGTCTCCGTCGCCGGGTCGTTCACGTTGAAGACGCACGCTCGCTGGGTCCGCTCGAAGATGCGGCCCTTGTCGGCGAGGTACCCCGCGTACGAGCCGTGCCAGTCGAGGTGGTCCGGGGCCACGTTCAGGCACGCGCTCGCCTGGGCCGCGAGGGACTGGGTGAAGTGCAGCTGGAAGCTCGAGAGCTCGACCGCCAGGACCTCCACGCTCGGGTCCACGACCGCCTCGACCACCGTCGGGCCGACGTTCCCGACCGCGCGGGCCCGGAGCCCCGCGGCCAGCAGGATCGACTCGAGCATCCCCACGGTCGTCGTCTTGCCGTTGGTCCCGGTGACGGCGAGCCACGGCGCCGGGCCGACGGGCCGATCCGCGCGCACCCGCCAACCGAGCTCGATCTCGCTCCACACCGGCACGCCCGCGCTGACAGCTCGGGCGAGCACGCTCCGGGCAGGCGCCCATCCGGGCGAGGCGAGGAGCAGGTCGAACTCGGACGGGTCGATCCCGTCCGGGTCCGCGCGGTCGGCATCGGGCGCGTGCTCGTCCACCGTTGTCACGATCGCTCCGCGCGCGGCCAGCTCTCGGGCTGCGGCTCGACCCGACACGCCGTAGCCGACGACCAGGACCGGGCGGCCGGCCAGGTCGAGCTCGGCGCCCGATGGTGGGAGAGGGCGCGGCGGCACTAGCCGACGACCCACTCGGCGTAGAACACGCCGAGGCCGAGCGCCACGAACAGCCCCGCGATGATCCAGAACCGGATGACGATGGTGACCTCTCCCCACCCGCCGAGCTCGAAGTGGTGGTGGAGCGGCGCCATCCGGAACACCCGCTTGCCGGTCATCTTGAAGAACCCGATCTGGATCACGTCGGACAGCACGATGATCACGAAGAGCCCACCGATGATCGCGCCGAGGATCTCGGTCCGGCTGATGATCGACAGACCCGCGAGGGCGCCGCCCAGCGCAAGTGCGCCCGTGTCACCCATGAAGATTCGCGCCGGTGAGGCGTTCCACCACAAGAAGCCGAAGCACGCGCCCATGATCGCGGCCGCCAGGATGGCGATGTCCCTCGGGTCACGCACTTCGTAGCAGGCCGGGCCCACGACCTTCGCAAACTGGCAGCTCTGGCCCAGCTGCCAGATGCCGACCAGGACGTAGGCGGCGAACACCATCACCGAGGCGCCCGTTGCCAGGCCGTCGAGTCCGTCGGTGAGGTTCACGGCGTTCGACCACGCCGTGATAAGAAAGTTCGCCCAGATGACGAACAGCACGAGACCGACCGTCGCTCCCGCGAACGCGAGATTGAACGGGGTGTCGCGAATGAACGAGACACGGGTCGACGCAGGGGTCAGCCCCGATCCGTTCGCAAAATGGAGCGCCAGGACGCTGAACACGATGCCGACCACGCCCTGCCCGATGAACTTCCAACGGGGACTCAGACCGAGGCTGCGCTGGCGGGAGATCTTGATGTAGTCGTCGAGGAACCCGATGATGCCCAGACCAACCATCAGGAACAGGACGAGCATCGCCGAGACGCCCGGCACCCGGCCGGTCACGGCGTGAGCGGCGAGCCAACCCACCACGGTCGCGCCGATGATGACGACCCCGCCCATCGTCGGCGTCCCGCGTTTCGTGTAGTGCGCGGTCGGACCGTCTTGCCGGATGAACTGCCCGTACTCGTGCCGCACCAGGTAGCGGATGAAGAGCGGCGTCCCGAGCAGGGAGAGGATGAGCGAGAAGGCACCGGCGAAGACAACAGCCTTCATGCGGTGCCCCCCGTCGCGGTCAGGTAGTCGCCCAGGCGCCATAGTCCCGCACCGTGCGAGGACTTCACGAGCACCACGTCGCCGGGAGCGATCATGCGGTCGAGGAACTCCTCGGCCGCATCTACATCCTGCACCAGGATCGACTCTTCACCCCACGAACCTTCGTGCGCGGCGCCGTCGTGGATCGCCCGCGCGCCGTCGCCGACCACGACCAGCACCGAGATGTTCAGCCGGACCGCGAGCCGCCCGAGCTCGTCGTGGGCAACCCGGGCGTCCTCGCCGAGCTCGAGCATCTCGCCGAGGACGGCGATGGACCGGCGCTCCCGCCCCGCCATCACGGCCAGCGCCTTGAGGGCGGCCCGCATCGAGTCGGGGTTGGCGTTGTACGAGTCGTCGATCACCGTGATGCCGTCCGGCCGCTCGGTGACCGCCATCCGGTGCGGGCTGATCGCACGGGCGGCGGACAGCCGGGTCGCGACGTCCGGCACCGTCAGGCCCGCCGCGATGGCCGCGGCCGCCGCGGCGAGCGCATTGAGGATGTGGTGCTCGCCGACCAGCTGCAGCGTGACCGGAGCCGTGCCGTCGGGCCCGCGCAAGGTGAACCGGGCGCGACCTGTCTCGTCCACGATGACGTCCTCGGCCCGGACCTGGGCGGCCGCGCCCTCGCCGAACCAGAGCACCTCCCCCGGCGCACGCACCGACATCGCGGCAACTCGTGCGTCGTCGGCGTTGAGCACGGCCAAGCCGCCGGGGGCCAGACCGGCGACGATCTCCGCCTTGGCCGCGGCGACGGCCTCGATACCGCCGAAGCCGCCCAGATGGGCGCGCCCGACGACGAGGACGACGGCCACGTCGGGCGGGGCGATGTCGGTCAGGTAGTCGAGGTGGCCGGGACCGCTGGCGCCCATCTCGAGCACGAGGTAGCGCGTGCTCCCGTCCGCGCGGAGCACGGTCAGCGGGAGCCCGATCTCGTTGTTGAACGACGCCACCGGCGCGACGGTCGGGCCGGAGGCCTCGAGCAGCTGGGCGAGCAGGTCCTTCGTGGTCGTCTTCCCGACCGACCCGGTGATCCCGATGACGGTGATCTCACCGGTGCTCCGGAGCCGACGCAGGACTTCGCGAGCGAGCGCACCGAGCGCCTTCTCGCCGTTCTCGACGACGATGCACGGCCCGTCCACCTCGCGCTCGGCGATGACGAGCGCGGCGCCACCCGCGAGCGCCGCAGCAACGAAGTCGTGACCGTCCGCGTGCTCCCCCGGCAGGGCGACGAAGAGACCACCCGTCTCGATCAGGCGCGAGTCGACCACCGCCGGCGCGGTCACCGTGGTGTCCCCGGGCGCCTGGCACCAGCCACCGGTCGCCGCCGCGATCTCCGCGGCCGTCATCGCGATCACTCGGTGGCCTCGCGCTCAGCGCGCACCGCGAGGAAGACGGTCCGGTCGTTGTAGCGGTGGAACACCCCGGCGATCTCCTGCGTCGGTTCGTGCCCCTTTCCGGTGACGATGATCGTGTCCCGCTCCGTCGCCAGGTCGAGAGCGTCCCGGATCGCATGGGCGCGACTGACCGTTGCCTCGTGCACATCGCGACCGTCCGGGCGGGCCGAGCGGACGCCCTCGAGGATCGCGGCCCGGATCCGATCGGGCTGCTCCGATCGGGGGTTCTCGTCGGTGACCACCAGGACGTCGGCGTACCGCGCCGCGATCTCGCCCATCATGGGGCGCTTGCCGCGGTCCCGATCCCCGTCCGAGCCGAAGACGATGATGAGCCGCCCTGGGGTGATCGGGCGCACCGCCTCGAGGGCCAGGACCAGGGCGTCCGGGGTGTGGGCGTAGTCGACGATGCACAGCGGGAAGCCGTGACCGCGCTCGATCACGCGCTCCATCCGACCCGGGATCTCGTGCGCGACCGCGATCGCGTCCACCGCGGCCGCGAGCGGCACACCGGCCTCGACGGACATCACGATCGCCAGGGCCGCATTCGACACGTTCACGATGCCGGGAAGCGGACTATGGGCCGCGACCTCGACGCCGGGTCCGCGCAACGAGAAGGCCGATCCCACACCATCGAGACCGATCGTCGCGTCGGCCACCACCCAGTCGGCGGCCGCCCGGCCGGCCGCGTCCTCGCGGGTCGCGACGGTGACCACCGGGATGTCCGCCTCGCGCGCCAGCCGGACCCCCCACTCGTCGTCGACGCAGACCACGCCGCGCTTGGCCTGGTCGGGCGCGAACAACCGCGACTTGTCGCGGTAGTAGCCCGCCATGTCGCCGTGGAAGTCCAAGTGGTCCCGGGAGAGGTTGGTGAAGCCGACGACGTCGAAGACGAGGCCGTCGACGCGGTGCAGGGCAAGGGCGTGCGAGGAGACCTCCATCGAGCAGGCGGTTGCCCCGCGTTCGCGCATCACGGCAAGCAGGCTGTGCAGGACGGGCGCCTCGACGGTGGTCCGTGGGCTCTCCACCGTTTGGTCACCGATCCTGAGCTCGACGGTGCCGAGCACCGCGGTCACCGGGTGCACGGCGGACAGCGCGGCCTGGACGAAGTAGCTCGTGGTGGTCTTCCCGTTCGTCCCGGTCACGCCGACGACCGTGATCCCCTCCGCCGGGTTGCCGTAGATCCACGCGGACACGGCACCGAGGATCGCCCTCGGGTCCGCGGCGACGAGAACCGGGACGCCGAGGTCCGCGCACTGCCCGGCGCCCGCCGAGTCCGTGAGGATCGCCGCGGCACCCGCATGGACGGCCTCCGCGGCGAACGTCGCGCCGTGCGTCTTGAGCCCGTGCAGGGCGGCGAAGAGGTCGCCAGGCATGACCTCACGACTGCTCAGGGTCACGCCGGTGAGCGGGACGTCCTGGCTCGGTTCCTCGAGGCCGAAGGCCGAGGCGAGGTCACGGAGCTGCCGCTCGGGACCCAGTGCGGGCCGCATCGGCAGCTGCTCGGACGTCACGGGCAAGAACCTTACGCGGACCCAGCGCCGGTCAGTTCCATGTCACCGGGAACAACGCCGGCGCGGGCGCGCTGGGCGGTACACCGAGGTACTGGAGGGCATAGCTGGCGACGTCCTTGAAGACCGGGGCGGCGCCGACGCCACCCCAGATCGAGCTCCTCGGGTTCGACAGCGTGACGCTGACGACGATGCGCGGGTCGTCGGCCGGTGCCACCCCGATGAACGACGCGACGATACCGGTCATGCCACCCTTCCCGTCCGCCGCCTGTGCCGTACCCGTCTTACCGGCGACCCGGTAGCCCGGGATCGCCGCGAGGGTGCCGGTCCCGTCGTCGACCGCGCCCTCGAGCATCAGGAGCAGCTGCTTCGCGGTGGTCTCGCTGACGACCCGGGTGGGCTGGTCGAGGGCCGGGGCGGTGACGATGCCATTCGAGTCGACGTAATTCTTGACGACGTGCGGCTGGACCCGGACTCCGCTGTTCGCCACCGTCGCGTACACCTGGGTCGCCTGGACCGCGTTGACCGAGAGCCCTTGCCCGAAGAGCACGGCGTACTTGGTCCGCCCGTCCCAGTTGTCGACCGGGTGCAGGATGCCGTTCGACTCGCCCGGCAGTCCGGCGCCGGTCGCCGTCCCGAAGCCGAACTTGCTCAGGTAGTCGTAGCGGACCTGTTGCGGGAGGTCCTGACCGATCATCACGGTGCCGGCGTTCGAGGACTTGGCGAGCACGCCGGCGAGGGTGAGCTTGAGGTCCGGGTGCGGGTGCGAGTCGTGGAAGGTCTGGTTGTTGGCGGTCGTGAACGCGTACGGCACCGTGTAGTGACTGATCGGGGTCGCGAGACCGGTCTCGAGCGCCGCGGCCATCGTGACGACCTTCGCGGTGGAACCGGGCTCGAACACGTTCGAGACGGCCCGGCTGCCCCGCGAGGCGTCGGTCGAGGCGCCGGGACTGTTCGGGTCCACGGTGCCCGAGTCGGCGAGCGCGAGGATCTCACCTGTCTTGACCTCTACGACCACGACGACTCCCCAGTCGGCGCCCGTCGCGCGGACCTGCGCGTCGAGCGCGTCCTGTGCCTTCCACTGCAGGTCCCGGTCGATCGTCAGCTGCACGGAGCTGCCCGGGACGGCCGGCGTGGTGCTGCCGGCCCCGCTCGGGATCTGCTGGCCGGTTCCGCCGCGCTCGTAGGTCCACTCGCCCGCGTGGCCGGTCAGGGTCTTTTCGTTCGTGAGCTCGATCCCGGCGAGACCCGCGCCGTCCGCGCCGGTGAAGCCGATCACGTTGCCACCGACGTTACCGGCCGGGTACACCCGCTCGCTCGTTTGCTCGGCGGTGATCCCGGCGATCCGCAGCGCGGCGATCTGCTGCCAGACCTCGGCCGTCACGCTCTTCTTGAGGACGACGTACGCGCGGTCGCCGATCAGCCGCGCGCCGAGCTCCGGCGCGGAGATCCCGAGGACCGGTCCGAGCGCGGCAGCTGCGGCCTCCGGACCGCTGGCGAGAACCTCGCCCTGAGGATTGGTCTTCTTCGCCTTCGCGATCTCCTGCTGGTTCGCGATGACGTTGAACCGCTCGACCGAGGTGGCGAGCACGACTCCCTTGGTGTCCAGGATCTGGCCCCGGTCGGCCGGCAGCTTGGTGGTCACCAGGCGACGGTTCAGCGCCTCGTCCGCGAGGGCCGACCCGGCGAAGCCCTGCACGTAGATCAGCCGGACTGCGAAGACGCCGAGGACGAGAACGGTGGCAACGGCCAGGAACCGTTGACGCCCTTCCGGTCGCCCCAGTCGTGGCCCGTGGGCGGTGGGCGGGCGAGCCGAGGTGTCCCGGCGAGCCGGCTGCCGCTGTGCGGCGCGGACCTGGCGGGGCTGACCGGTCCTGGCGAGCGGCGCCGAAGTGGGCGCGGCGGCCCGGCGCGGCGTCGGCGAGGCCGGGTGCACCGTTCGCGGGGGCGTCATCGGCCGGCGACCGCAGGCGTCGGATTCCCGATCACGGTGTTGTCGGACAGTCGGAGGAATGCCTCCGGCGGCGCGGGCACCATGCCGAGCTTCAGCCCGGCGTCGGCAAGCTGCGCCGGCGACGCCGCGAACTCGAGCTGCGAGCTCAGCGATTGTTGGGTCTCGGAGAGCTTCGCCAGCTCACCCCGGAGGTGGCTCTGTTCGAAGGATCCTCGAGCCAGGCTCGTGTTCAGCACCAGGACTCCGAGCAATGCCGCCGAGACGATCGCGATGCAGAAGATGACGAACGGCACTCGGGCTCGAGCCTGCGCAGGCGCGGCGACGACCCGAAGCCGCGGCGCCGCGGCCGCAGCGCGACGTGCGGGAGCGTGTTGGACACCCGGCCGCTCGGCCGGGACCGGCGCGCGAACCGGCAGCGCGCTCATGCCGCTCGCCCCCGACGGTCGGCCGAGCGCAAGTGTTCGGGCGTCGGCCGGATCCGTTCCGCGGCACGCAGCCGGACCGACGCGGAGCGCGGATTCGCAGCCCGCTCCGACTCGGAGGCCTCCTCTGCCCCACGAGTGAGGAGCCGGAGGTAGGGACGGTGGCTCTCGGGCTCGACCGGCAGCCCGGCTGGCGCGCTCGACGTCGCGCCCCGGGCGAGGGTGCGCTTGACCAAGCGGTCCTCGAGCGAGTGGTACGCCAGCACCGCGATGCGGCCTCCGACGGCAAGCGCCTCGACGGCTGCGGGAGCGGCGCGTCCGAGGACCTCGATCTCGGCATTGACCTCGATCCGGAGAGCCTGGAACGTCCGCTTGGCCGGGTTGCCGCCGGCCCAGCGCGCGGCGGCCGGGATGTTCCCGAGCACCAGTTCGACGAGCTCGGCGCTCCGTTCGATCGGACGGACCTCTCGAGCCGTCACGATCGCCCGCGCGATCCGGGCGGCGAACCTTTCCTCTCCGTACGCCCGCAGCACGCGCGTCAGGTCGCGCTCGGAATAGCTCGCGAGGACCTCCGCCGCCGTCGTCCCGGTGGTCGGGTCCATCCTCATGTCCAACGGCGCGTCCTGCGCATACGAGAAGCCGCGCTCCGGCTGGTCGATCTGGAGCGAGGACACGCCCAGGTCCATCAGCACCGCCTGCACCTTGTCGTGACCGCTCGCCGCGATCACGGTGAGGATCGCGTCGTACACCGCATGCACCGCCTCGAACCGCGAGCCGAACTCGGCGAGCCGACGCCCGGCCAGCGCGAGAGCTTGCGGATCGCGGTCCAGGCCGATGACCGTCGCGTTCGGGCACCGTCGCAGCACGGCCTCGGTGTGACCACCCATCCCGAGCGTCGCGTCGACCATCACCGAGCCCGGCTCGGCGAGTACTGGCGCGAGCAGTTCGACGCAGCGACCGAGCATCACGGGGGTGTGGTGGCGGCCGGCGCCGTCGGTGTCGACGTCTGTCATCACGCCTCCCTTCCCGGTGCCTCGGTCATTTCCGTCCCGGTCGGTCCGTGCCTCCCGTTGGTGGTCAAACGGCCCTCCGCCGCCTGACCAGGTCTCCCTCCGCGTCCGTCTGGCACCGGGGAAGTGCGCCGGAGTAGGCGGGAGGAGACCTCGTCCTGCGGGGTCGGTCCGTCGGTTCAGAACATCGCTTCCGGGAACACCTCCTCCGCCGTGTCGGCATAGCCGATCTCCTGCTCGGCGAGATACGTGTCCCAGGCCGTCGCGTCCCAGATCTCCATCCGCGTCCCGGCTCCGATGACGGCGACATCGCGGTCCAGGCCGGCGTAGGCGCGAAGGTTCGCCGGGATGGACACGCGGCCCTGCTTGTCGGGCAGCTCGTCGCTCGCGCCGCTCAGGAACACACGTAGGTAGTCGCGCGCCTGCTTGCTCGTGAGCGGGGCGCGTCGCAGCTGGTCGTGCATCCGGCGGAACTCGTCCATCGGGAAGACGAAGAGGCATCGTTCCTGGCCGCGGGTCATCACGAGTCCGGGCGCGAGCTGGCCGCGGAACTTCGCCGGCAGGATCAGCCGCCCCTTGTCGTCGAGGCGCGGCTTGTAGGTGCCGAGGAACGGTTGGTATGCGCTGACATCGCTCAGCGGTGCCGAGTTCATCACGTCGCCCCCTCCCCTCAGCGAAGTCCCAGCACACCGACAGCCCCACAGGTCACCAGGTGGCCCCACATTACTCCAAATCTCTCCACAGTCAACGGATCCGGGCCCTGCGGCGAGCGGAATCTGAGACAGATCCCCAGGTCAGTGGCAGTGGGGCGGGGTGGAGGGGATTTCACCCGTTCGGATGCAGGTGGCGGCGCCGGACGCGCCGAGGGAAGGCGCGACCCGCGTCATCCGGGTGGTCATGAGGACGCCAAGTGGCTCGATCTGCCGGTGGTGGAGCAAAGTGGCGAGATCGTGACCTGATCGGGGTACCACGCTTCTCGGAGGTCACTTAGGCTCGGGGGACGTTCAGACAAGGGAGTCGACCGTGATTCACGCCATTCCGCAGCAGGCGGAGCTCGAGAAGCTCGCCGTGGTTACCGACAGCATTCGCGCAGCGGTGGAGACGGTCATGTCCGGTCGGCCCGACGCGGTCCATCAAACCGTCGCGTGTCTTCTCGCCGAGGGACACATCCTGCTCGAGGACGTCCCCGGCGTAGGCAAGACCACTCTCGCCAAGGCGCTCGGCCGGACCATCGACTGCACCGTCGGCCGGATCCAGTTCACTCCGGACCTGCTGCCGAGCGACCTGACCGGAGTCAACATCTTCCGGGCCGCTCAGCACGAGTTCGAGTTCCGACCCGGGCCCGTCTTCGCGAACATCGTCATCGGCGACGAGATCAACCGAGCTTCTCCAAAGACGCAGTCGGCCCTGCTCGAGTGCATGCAGGAAGCCCAGACCACGATCGACGGCAAGACCTACCACCTGCCGCGGCCCTTCTTGGTGATCGCGACGCAGAACCCGGTCGAGATGGAAGGCACCTACCCCCTGCCCGAGGCGCAGCGCGACCGCTTCATGGCGCGCCTCGCGATCGGGTATCCGTCGGAGAGCGCCGAGATCGAGATGCTCGATCGCCAGGAGGTGGCCGACCCGGTGGCGGCGCTGACCACCGTCACGGACGCGGCAACGGTCACGGCGCTGATCTCCTTGACCCGCCGGCTCTACGCCGCCCCGGCCGTCAAGCAGTACATCGTCGACCTCGTCGGCGCGACCCGGGTCGACCCGGGCCTCCGCCTGGGCGCCTCACCGCGCGCGGCGATCCAGCTGCTGCGGGCCGCGAAGGCCTGGGCCGCGATGGATGGACGCGACCACGTTCTCCCCGACGACGTCCAGACTCTCGCCGAGCCGGTCCTCGCACACCGACTCCTGCCGAGCACCGAGGCTCGACTCTCCGGTCGGGACGTCATGACCACCCTCAAGGCGATCGTCGCCAGCACGCCGGTGCCGGCCGCGACCCACGCGACGGCACACAGCGAGCGCCGCGCCTTCGGCTGACCCTCATGCTCACCTTCCTCAGGGATCGCGCCGCCGTGACTGCGGCGGCCCTCGGTCGAACCCGGCTGACCCTCCGCGGATACGCCTTGCTCACGGTCGGCGCCGCGCTCGTAGTGCTCGGTGTCGGCTTCGCGACCCCGGACCTGGTGAGCGCGGGCTGGTTGCTGGTCTTCGCCGTCGGCGGCAGTGTCCTCTTGCTGTCCCTCACGGATCCCGCGCGCGCCGGCGGCAAGATCCGGGTGACGCGGATCGTGAGCCCGAATCCGCTCACGGCCGGATCACGCGCCCGCGTCTCGCTCGTGGTCGAGGCGATCGACGATCGGGAGCGGGCTCTGGTCGAGGCACTCCAGGTCAGCGAGCAGGTCGCGGGCGAGCTGTCCGCCCTCCGCGCGTTGCGTGCGGACGTCACCCGGCGGCCGGGTCGGCTCAGCCTGTCGTATGAGATCGAGCCGAGTCGGCGCGGCAGGTGGGGCCTCGGGCCACTGCTCAGCCGACGGACCGACCCACCCGGCCTCGCGCGTACCCAGGGCCCGATGGGACCGAGCGAGAGCGTCGCCGTCTGGCCGGCCACGGCCGACCTGGTCATCCCGATGAGCGGTCTCGCGGCCGAGGCGAACCGCGCGGTGTTGGGAACCCGCTCGCCGTCGGCCGACGACGCTGCGCTGCGCGACTACCGCGACGGTGACGACCTCCGACGCGTGCACTGGCGATCGACGGCGAGACGCGGTGAGCTCGTGGTCCGAACTGACGAGCATGCCGGTCGCCGCCTTGCCACCGTGCTTTCGGACCTACCGGTCGACGCAGCCGAGACCGAGTGGACGATCTCGATGGCGGCGTCGATCGCCCTTGCCCTGCTCAGGGCCGGACATCCGGTCCGGTTGTTGACCGGCCAGTCCACTGGGCGCGGAATCACCAACGGGGGCGGAGCCGCGAGTGGCAGTGAGGGCGACCACCACGTGCGCGAGGACGCGTCCGGTGCGGCCCGGTCCGGGCTTCTCAACATGACGGTGGACCTCGAACCGTCCGAGACGGTCGAACAAGCCGAACAGGACGTGATGGCCGCGGCGCGGGCTCTGGTCGCCGACACCTACGGCGGTGAGCTGATCTTCGCCGTGATCGGCCCGTTGTCCCAGGAAGCGCGGACAGCGGTGGCGCAGATCGAGCAGGCCGGGCACTGCTGGGCGCTAGTACGCACACCCCACGGCGACGTGGTCGAGGCCGTCGAGGCACGACTCACGGCCGCCGCCCTGGTGCGAGCGGGTTGGCACGTGTGCCAGGTCCACGCAGACGAGGCACTCGAGCGTGCCTGGGCGCGGTTGATCGGTCTCACCGAGGGTAAGCCCGGGTCGGAGTTCGCAGGCTTGCTCGACCCAGAGGTGGCGACGACGCCGTGAGCGAGCTGCGCGGGCCCCGCTCTTTGCTCACCTCCGCGCTCGCCGCGGCGGCCACTGCCGCGAGCGTTGTCGGTCTGACGCCGGTGCTCGAACCGGGCCGCTGGATCGTGGTCGCCTTCGGCATGATCGCCGCGCTGTTCCTGCTCACTTCCGCGTTGCGCAGCGTGAGCCGATCCGCGCTCCTTCCCACGGTCGTGAGCTTGGTCCTGACCGGCTGGGCCCTGGTGGTCCTGTACGCAGGCGACGCCGCCGGTTCGACCGTTGTCCCCTCCCTGCAGGCGGTCCGCGATCTTCGCGGCCTGGTGCGCGACGCGATCACCTTCGCGAACGACGCCAGCGCGCCCGCGCCGGCGGTTCGACCGATCGAGATGCTCGTCGTAGCTGGTGCTTGCGTCGTCTACATCGCGATGGAGGCACTAGCGGTGGGCTGGACGATGGGCGCACTCGCCGGGCTGCCGCTGCTCGCGATGTGGGGCCCAATCATGATCGTCGGCTTCCCGATCCCGTGGTGGGCCTTCTTGGCCACGGGGGTGTGCTGGCTGCTCATCCTCGCGACGGCCCGCGAGCGCGGACCGACCGAGCCGCGGTTCGAGCGTCGTAGCCTTCGGCGGCTCATCGTGCCCGCGGCCGCCGTCGCCGCGGCGGCGCTCGCCGTCGGCCCGATCGCGGCGGCTGCGCCCGGCTGGGGTGTCCTGCCGCGTCCGGGCGGTGGCGTCGGAGCATCCAACAGCGCGACTCTCCGGCTCGCGCTCGGCCTTGATCTTCGCGACAACCTGCGATCGCGTTCGAACGTCACCCTGATCACCTATCACACCCGCTTGCGCTCGATCGGCACATTCCGGCTCTACACGTTGAACACCTTCGACGGCCACGTCTGGCAGCGCGAGAGTGACGCGGGCCTCGACGCAACCCCGGTGACCGACACCACGCTGTGGCCGGAGGCACTGCCGTACCTCGTTCCCGGCGAGCTCCAGTCGAACACCACCATCGACATGACGGTCGGCCCTCTGGACGAGTCGCGGCTGCCGATTCCCGGTGAACCGCGGACGGTGAACGCCCCCGGAAGCTGGGCATACGACCCCGTTCGCGATGAAGTCATCGGCCTGGACCGCGGCACCAAGGGCCTGAGCTACTCGATCAACTACCAGGCGCGCTACCTGACGGCCGACGCGCTCAGGGCGGCGCAGGGCCCCGGTCCGGCGAACGAGGCCACGTACCTCCAGATGCCCGTCACGACGAACCAAGGCAAGATCGTCGATCTCGCGCGCCAGTTGGCTGCTGGTGCGGCCACCCGGTACGACGCGGCGATGGCCCTGCAGACGTACCTCCGCAACACCGACATGTTCACCTATGACACCCAGGTGCCGCCATCCACGTCCGACGACGCGGTCTGGGACTTCCTGCAGAGCCGCCGCGGGTACTGCGTCCAGTTCTCAACGGCCATGGTCATGATGGCCCGGGCCCTTTTCATCCCTGCACGGCTCGGCGTCGGGTTCCTGGAGGGCGCCCCTGGCCGGGATCTCGACACGTTCGTCATCACCGGTCGGCATGCCCACTCGTGGCCGGAGCTGTACTTCCCCGGAACTGGCTGGGTGCGGTTCGAACCGACGCCGGCCGAGCAGACCGGCGCTCCCCCGAGCTATGCGAACCCGTACGGCGAGAACGTTCCGATACCCGACAACCAGGCCACGACGAGCTCGAACCCGTCGCGCTCGGCTGTGATCCCGGTCGTCGCTCCAACGGCGCGCCCGGTGCCAGCGCACTTCACCATCGGCGGGACCGAGATTCCTCTTGGCGTCGTCATCGGCGTCGGGGCGGCGTTGCTCGCGCTCGCGTCGCTCCTCGTGCGTCAGCTGATCCGGGCCGCGCGCACCCGCCGGGTGGTGCGTGGGTTGACCCCCGAGATCGCGTGGAACCGCTTGAGAGACCGATTGCGGGTGCGCGGGATCACCTGGCGCGACTCCACCACACCACGACAGGCCGCGGCATTCGTCGAGCGGACGATCACCGCACGCGCGGGGGCGACGTGGGGGCCGTCGGCTTCACGAGCGCTGCACGAACTCGCTCGGGCCGTTCAGGAAGCACGCTACGCACCGCGCCAGACCGAATGGCCGGCCGGGGAGCTGGAGAACAGGATCGCGGCGGTGCTGCGGACGATCGAGGTCAGGAACCGTGTTCCTGCCGACGCTGGTCCCAGCGCTCCTCAAGTCGACGCATGAGGCCACGGCCGCGTCGGGGCTGCCGACGCGCCCCGACCGTACCGTCCGTCTGGACCACTCCCGTGGGTCCGTGACGGCGCGGCCGAGCCAGCGCAAAAGCCACTCCGGAAAACATCGTGACGAACCCGACCACGCCGAGCCACGGTGCACTGGCCCACACGCCCGCGATCAGGAGGAGCAGACCGACGACGAGGCTGGCGCCCGCGATCAGCCAGCGGAAGCCTGGGCGAATCGGCCGCGACTGGAGCGACGTCGCGAACTTGGGGTCGTCGGACGTGAGCTGACGCTCCATCTGCTCCAGTACGCGTTGCTCGTACTCTGACAGAGGCATGGCAACCTCCGTACGTCTCGTCGTCGCTACCTGCCATCAGGATAGATCCCGCTGCGCCGGTGCGGTAGTTGCCCCGACCGGCCGCGACGAGGCGACAAGCGCCGCGGGGCCCAGAGCGCTCCGGCCGAACCGGTGGCGAACCTCGTCAAGAGCCCGCTCCGCCTCGCGCCGCGCCCCGTGATCCTCGAGAACGGCCTCCTCGAGGGTGAGCTGGCGCGGTGAGTCCTCCGTGACCTCCAGATTCTCGGCCCGCACCCCGATGAGTCGAACCCGGAGCCCGTGGAGGTCCGTACCGGCGACGAGTGTTCGCGCGGTGAGGTAGATCTCGCGGCTGACGTCGGTCGGGGAATCGAGGGTTGCCGCCCTGCTCAGGGTCCGAAAGTCCTCGGTCCGGATCTTGACCGCGACCGTGCGCGCCGAGAAGCCCCGCTCGCGAAGCCGCGAGCCGCACTGATCCGCCAGCGCAAGGATTCGCGCCTCGATCAGTGCCGAGTCCGCCGTGTCCTCGACGAAGGTCGTCTCCGCTCCGATCGACTTCTCCTCGTGCCGTGGCTCGACCGGTCGTGGGTCGCGACCCCAGGCGAGGTCCATCAGGTGTCTGCCGCCGGCCACGCCGACGGCGCGCTGCAGCGTCATGGGGTCAGTTCGCGCGAGGTCCTCGACCGTTCGGATGCCCCAGCGGGCGAGCGTGTCCGCGGTCTTCTCGCCTACCCCCCACAGCGCGCCGACCGGGAGGGAGTGCAGGAAGTCGACCGTGGCGGCCCGCGGGACCAGAAGGACGCCGTTGGGCTTCGCGTGACTCGAGGCCAGCTTGGCCACGCTCTTGCTGGCAGCGATCCCGACCGACGCGGTGATGCCGAACCGCGACTCGATCCGGCGGCGCAGCTCGGCCGCGATGACACTGGGTGGACCGCTGCGCCGACGCGCCCCGGACACATCGAGGAAGGCCTCGTCGACGCTGACCTGCTCCACCAATGGCGTGACGTCCCGCAGCACCTCCATCACGCCCGCCGAGACGCGACGGTACTCGTGGTGGTTCGGGCGGATCACAACCGCATGCGGGCACATCCGAAGCGCGGCACCCATCGGCATCGCCGAGTGGACGCCGAACGCGCGAGCCTCATAGCTGGCCGCCAGCACCACGGCACGCTCGGAGCCGCCGACGATGATGGGCCGACCCCGAAGATCGGGCCGACCCACAAGCTCGACAGACGCGAAGAAAGCGTCCATGTCGATGTGCATGATCGAGCAGCCGGACTCGTCCGATCCCCAGTCCCGGTACGCGGCCGACGAACGCGGCGCACGACTCATGTCGACCCGCTCACGACGCGCGGACGGAGAGCACGGGCCGGCGACTCGGCCGGTGCATTCCCACCGTCCCGCCGCCGAGGACCAGCTCGACCGTGTCACGGAAGTCCTCCGCGGCCGCGAGCGCACACTCGGCGCGGTCGCCGGTGACGAGGTCGCGCCGCCCAGCCTCGACCTTGGACCGAAGCGGTGCCGCACCGGCGAAGAAGACGGCCCAGGTCTCAAGCTCGGGCGCGACGCGCGTGAGCATCTCCCACACGGTTCGAGCGGCCGAACGCCGCCCGGGCCGCCCGCGAACGGCGAGCACGGCGGCCGCGGCGCGGATAGCAGCGAGGTGCGCGTGGATGAACCGGTCACTCGACTCGGGAGCGAACTGGCCTGCCAACAGCTCGGCGTCGGCCCGCGCAAGCAGGGCCAGCGCCTCGGCGCTCACCGGTGCCGCTGCTGCCGCCGGCGCCCTGGTGGCTGCCAGCCCACGCGCATGATCACCAAGCATGGACCCCACCTCCACACACCATGATCGAACACCTGTTCGAACAAGTCAATCTAGCCACGCCGTACTGTCGTCACCATGGCAGATCACGGGCGAGGCAAAAACCGGCCGACGTTGCGCGACAGCCCGCGCGCGATGCTCGACGCACTCCCCCACGATCCGGTCGAGTCGAGCACGGGCACGGTCGAGCTGCGCCGAGAGCGCGACGATCCCACCGGCGTGACGGTTGTCGTCAACGGCGTTCCGAGCTCTCACCTCGACCTCGCGGACCCTCGCCGACTCGAGTTCGAGTACATGCAGCAGATGGCCGCGATCCTCGACACGTGGGACGTGCCCGGCGGCCCGACGGCACCACTGCGCGCGGTCCACCTCGGCGCCGCCGGTTGCTCGATGGTTCGGTACCTCGATGCCACCCGGCCGAACTCCAGGAACATCGCGGTCGAGATCGATGCTCGGCTCACCGAGCTGGTGCGGGCCTGGTTCCAGCTGCCACGTGCCCCGGCCCTACGGCTGAGAACCGGTGACGCGCGCGTGGAGCTGGCCGCGTTGCCGACGGCGAGTGCTGATGTGGTGATCCGGGATGTCTTCGCGGGGAACGCGACACCGATACACGTCCGGACGACCGAGTTCGTCGCCGACGTGCACCGTGTGCTCCGGCCGGGCGGGTTCTACCTCGCAAACGTCGCGGACCGACCGCCGCTGGCTGAGGCTCGGCGAGAGGTGGCCACGATCGCGACGGCATTCGCCTCGGTCGGCGTCATCGCCGAACCGGGTCAGCTGCGCTCTCGCCGCTACGGCAACCTCGTCGTCGTCGGGACGGACGACGCCGCCGCGCTCGGGTCGGCGACGCTCGCGCGAACGCTGCGTAGCCTGCCCGCTCCCGCGCGGCTCCTCCGCGGGGCCGACGCCGCCGCCTTTTCAAGCAGCGCGGCACCGTGGCGGGACGACTGAGGCCGCGCCCCCAGACGGGGACGCGGCCTCATGCTCGATGCCGATCAGTGACCGGCGCCGGCGTTCAGATCAGATCGGGCGAACCGACTCTGCCTGGGGGCCCTTCGGACCCTGGGTGATTTCGAACTCGACCCGCTGCGCCTCTTCGAGGCTGCGGTAGCCCTGGCTCTCAATCGCGGAGTAGTGCACGAAGACGTCGGCGCCGCCGCCGTCCTGAGCAATGAAGCCGTAGCCCTTCTCAGCGTTGAACCACTTCACAGAACCCTGTGCCATGCGTATTCCTGTTCCTTCTGTCCAACCGGGGACATTCTTGGTCAAGCCTTCTGCTCGACCGTCGTGCCGCAATGCCTTGTCCCACGTCCTGCACCGGATGGACCAGCCAGGTCTGACAATGGCCACAGCACGAAGCTGAGACCGGGTCATGCGTAAGTACGTCACTGCAACACACCACAGTCTGACACGAGTTGAGCCCTCCGCGCTATGTGGCGATCGTCTCGATCGTCGCGGGGGGTCCCGTCGGCCCTAGAAGGAGGCCTCGCCACCGTGCTGCTGAGCGAGGAACCGCTCGAACTCGTCGCCGAGCTCGTCGGCCGTCGGCAGCTGCGCGTCGTCGGCGAGAAGTCCCTGTCCGGCCGCGCGGGCAAAGGAGTCGTACTGCTCCTCCATCGCGTGGACGATCGCACCGACCTCGTCCGACTCGGCGATCTGTCGCGCGATCTCCGACTCCGCCTCGCGGATGGCGGGATCGAGGCCGGCGACCCGCAGGTCGAGACCCGTCGCGCGCTCGACGTGGGTGAGGGCGGCGGCGGCGGCTTGCGGATAGGAGGACTGGGTCAGGTAGTGCGGCACATGCACCGCGAAGCCGAGAGCGTCGTGCCCGTTCTGGCCCAGGCGGAGCTCCATCAGCGCACTGGCACTCGCAGGCACCTGGACCGAGCCGAACCAGTTCTGGTGCTGCGCCACCAGCTCGGGACGGGTCCCGTGAGCGGTGACGGTGAGCGGCCGCGTGTGCGGGACACCCATCGGTATCCCGTGCACGCCGACGAGCCGAGATACGTCGAACCGCTCGACGAGCTGCCTGACGGCGGCCACGTACCGCTCCCACTGCACGTCGGGCTCCGCCCCGTGCAGGAGCAGGAAGGGCTCGGCGTGGGCGTCGCGAAGCAGATCGATCGCGAGGACCGGATCGGCATAGCTGCTCCACGAGCTGAGTTCGAAGGTCATCACCGGTCGGCGCGAACGGTAGTCGAGGAGCTGGTCGACGTCGAACGTCACCAGGCGCTTCGGATCACCAGTTCTGAGCAGGTGCTCGGTCGCCAGCTGACCAGCGCTTCCGGCGTCGACGAACCCCCGCACCACGTGAACCATCGAGTGCGGTCCCGGGATGCGATCGAGCTCATCCGCAGTCTGCGGGTCGACCTCGTAGATCTCGCTCGGGTCGAGCATCACGGCACCCCCTTCGGGCTGCACGGCGTCGGCCTGTCGCGTCGAGTCTGACGCACCGGGATAACGCCGCGTACAACCTGTCTCATCGAGCACAACGACCGGCGGCCGCCGGGCATTCCGCGCGGCGCCGGCTTCGCGGCTGACGGCGGGCGCGAGGCGGCCCGCATCCCACGGATCGGTCGTGAGGTTCCCACCGGAGGGCTAGATCACAGATAATG
>Ga0209538_1000333_pt1 | contig 28924 bp, 15 predicted proteins | sample BarGraNGADG00211_2_FD_184492 | JGI IMG/M metagenome (GOLD analysis project Ga0209538, IMG submission 184492) | Arctic peat soil microbial communities from Barrow, Alaska - Barrow Graham LP Ref core NGADG0004-211 (SPAdes) (version 2) | ecosystem: Environmental > Terrestrial > Soil > Wetlands >... | reverse complement strand
GACCTTGCACCTGACAATGTACTTGTTCTTTTATTATTCAGTGAATTGAGAGCATCGAGAGTGAATTTTTGTGCATTGGTATTGTTCGACATACCCAAAACAGAAAATTGTTTCTCTCCAGAAAATTTATTCATCATGACTCCGGCATCATATCTATCAAGACTGCCATAACCAAATGATGATTTCCCAAAGACACCTTGTTTAAACCCGGTGCGCGTAACAATATTAATTATTTTTTCCACCTCACCATCATCAACTCCTGAGAACTCAGCCTGATCAGATTTTTTATCAATGACTTGTATTTTTGCAATCATTTCGGCAGGTAAATTCTGGGTAGCAATTAAAGGATCATTACCAAAGAAAGGTTTCCCATCAACAAAAACCCGGGTGACATCCATTCCCTGTGCTTTTATTTTTCCTTCTCCATCTATTTCAACACCGGGTAATTTTTTCAGCATGTCTTCTACTACAGCATTCTTTTCAACCTGAAACATATCTGCATTAAACTCAACCGTATCTTTTTTAATTGTTACAGGTTGATCCGGGGTAATAACCACTTCATCCATCATTGATTTCCCTTCGTCTAAAAGAAAATCTCCAAGATTTTGTATACTATTGGTTGTATTTAGTACTGTAATAATTTTTCTGATTGTATTATAACCCAGAAATGAAATTCTAAGTCTGTAGATCCCTGGATTAACAAATTTGAAAACAAAAGCTCCTTTTGAATTGGTAATTGAACCTTTAACCAGTGATGAATCACTTAAAGTCAATAAAGCAACGGATGCAAATTCAAGCTGTTTCTTAGTATTATTGTCCAAAACAGTTCCATTGATAATTACCTGTTTGGTTACTTGAGAATATGATGATTGAATCAGACCAACAGTCGTAAAAATCAATAAAAACAATAGAAATTTTAAAGATATATTAGAAAGTAAATTTTTTACATCCACAATTGTAAGTATGTTATCATAGTAAATAATCAGTCAAGAAACTTTAACTTAGACTCAATTCAAATCAAAAGGATTAATAAGGGATAAACATTTATTATTTTAATATGTCTTAAAATAAAATCATTCAAACCCAGTGAAAAGAATCATACATTAATACAAATCGTTGATATTCATTTATATTAATTTAAGAACCGTTTTGAAACCCTCAAAGGGTTGTTGGCTGATTAGAACAGCAAACAACCCTTTGAAAATTATATTTGACAAGCAAGAATCGAGTGAAGAACAGACTTAAAAGCCACCACCACCACCACGATTTCCACCGCCACCGCCGCCGCCACGATTTCCACCGCCGCCGCCACCAAAACCACCTGCACCGCGTTGACGCATACCACCATCCTGTTGACGCATTCCATCGCGTTGAGTATTGTTTGGTTGTTGGAAATTATTGAAATTGTAAGTAAACGTAAAGATGAAATATTGAGGAAGTATTGTGGATTGCGAATCTGTAATATTATTTCCATTGATAGATCTGCGGATACTCTGATTTTGTTTCAAGATATCAAAAATCTGACCTTTAATCTGTGCACGCCTGTTCTTGAACAGATCTTTTGAGATAGATGCATTCCAGAGTGCATAATTTTTATTGTATCCGTTACCATAACCGGAATTCAGGTTATACTGAAAATCTGTTGCAATCAAAAGTCCTTTAGGAAGAATTAGCTTTAGATCGCCCAACATATTATAACTGATATAGATATTGGTATTTGTGGTTTGAACACTCTGCCAGGCACGATTGTAATTAACACGACCCGATACTGTAAACATTACAACTTTGCCATTAATACTTCCGGAGAGATTATATCCTGCAGTTAAAGTACGGGTCGTATTGAGTTTAGAAGCGGCAGTATCCAAAACAGTATTATTATTCAAAGCCGAAGATGAATTTCTAACATAGTTTACATCATTGCTCCATCTTAAACTTCCAGAAGTATTAATTGAATACTTATTTTTTGCAAGTGGCATACCAGTACCAAGATTTATTGAAGCATCATAAGCTCCCTGTACATTGACAGGAATAATGATTTGCTCTCCGTTAGGACCATTGATGTAATTGTTTGAAATACTGTTCATTACACCACTATACTGAAGGTTCACAAAATAATTCGCAAATGTTGTCATATTCACATCATTATAACTGAAACTCAGGTCATTTGTGAAACTTGATTTCAGATCAGGATTTCCCTTTCGAATAGTTAATGAATTTGGGTCATTGACAATTGGTTGAAGTTGATCAATAGATGGCTCATTTGTTGTCCCTCTGTATTGCAGATTTACTCTTCTTCTGTTTGTGAAAGCATAGTTTACACTTGCTGTTGGTGAAAAATTAACTGCCTTATGTGTCCTGTTGAATAATGTATCCAGAACATGTGTCTTACTTAATATCTCTGAAGATTCAACGCCTAAACCCAATGTATAGGTTAGTTTTTCTTTATGAGTCTGTAAAGCAATACCCAGACGCTGGTTGATAAATGAATTATCATATTTGTTTGAATAAGCAGTATCAGGCCTGTCCCACGTGTGATTTAGCTCATTATAGTCGAAAGCAGCTCTCTGTGAAGCATTATATGATTGACTGTAATAGTAATTAAATTCTAAAGTTTTATAGAGTGAAAGTGGTTCGGTAAATGATGCCCTGGCATTAAATCCATTTCTGGAATTAGTATTATTAAGCAACAGATTGGTATTTACAATTGAAGGTACACCGGTAGTAGTGATATATTTTGCAATTCTTGATATGCTGTATGTATCTGTATTGCCAGATGTCAGATTACCGGTTAGGTTAAGAGAAAATGTCCTACGAGGTTTTCTAAATTTTCTACGATAGAGTAATGAAGCAGATGAATTCCAATTTGTACCATCACTATTTGATGTTGATTTGGATTCATTTAGTCTGAATCCTGACTCGCCTAATGTAATACTGTTTGAAGCTCTTTCTGAACTTGTTAAAGCATAACTTATAGCAGGTCTGAAAAGAATTGAATTCAGGGAATCTATCTGGTAATTAAATTCCATGTTAATACGATGGTTGAAAGTACTATTGTAGTTACTGGAAGTATCGCGCCTGAAAATACTACTGTCAGCTTTCAATGTTTGTGTTAAAGTTGTTGAACTGGTGTTCTTATCATTGCCATTATAAAAATAACTACCGGTGAATTCAATTTTCTTACCCAGTTTATCATGAAAGTTAACACCGGCAGCTTCAGTCACACTGATTCCACTTTGTCCCATTCCTCTCCCGGCTGATGACATGGCACTAAATCCACCACCTCCTCCTCCTCCACCTCCGCCACCCATACGGCCGCCTCTGGCTGAAGACAATGTACTTCCTCTTCTGTTGTTCAGGCTATTACCTGCATCAAGAGTGAATCGTAAATTGTTGGTATTATTGGCCATTCCAATTATCGAAAACTGTCTGTCACCCTGGAAATTGTTAAACATCAGACCGGCATCATATCTGTCAAGACTACCATATCCTGCTGAGGCTTTACCAAAACTTCCATGTTTATAACCCTGACGGGTAACAATATTAATAATCTTATTAACCTCACCATCATCTACTCCTGAGAATTCAGCCTGATCTGACTTCTTATCAATAATCTGAACCTTAGAAATCATTTCTGCAGGCAGATTTTGAGTAGCAATCAAGGGATCGTTTCCAAAAAACTGTTTACCATCTACATAAACTTTCGATACATCTGTTCCCTGAGCTTTTATCTTCCCATCACCATCTATTTCTACTCCCGGCAATTTTTTTAGCAAATCTTCAACAACAGCATTCTTTTCAACCTTAAACATATCAGCATTGTACTCAAGTGTATCCTTTTTGACAAGAACAGGTAGAGTGGCAGTGATAACCACTTCATTCATTAGTGACTTACCTTCTTCTAAAGTAAAATTACCTAGATTTTGAATCCCGGTAGCACTTTGAATAGTAACTATTTTACGAATTGTATTATATCCTAAAAAAGAAAGTCTTAATTTATAGGTACCGGGAATAACACTATTAAAACTAAAAGCTCCCTTGGAATTTGTAATACCACCCTTTATAAGAGTAGAATCTTTTACTGTCAGTAATGAAACTGAAGCAAATTCAAGTGGACTTTTGGTGGAACTTTCAAAAATAGTACCACTTATGGCGACTGGTTTCTGTGTTTGAGAATATATTGACTGTATCAACACAAAGGTCATCAGACCCAAAATAAACAGAAATTTTGATACCTGGCGTATAATTACTTTTTTCACAGTGTATAGTTTTTGTCGTCAATAATGAATAAATGATTTTTAAATTTCTTATGTTTAGATGATAACACAAGCCCTAAGTTTATTGAGTAAAAGTTAAAGTATTACTAATGTTATTAACATGAAAAGTTAAAATATTATTCGATGCTTCATACTTCTTTATATTACAATTTAAAATCATCTAAAAATGTAAAAAAAAACAACTATCAATCAGTGCTATGAATCCAGTTTGCCTTTACAACCCCATCCAACTTACGAAGTTTAGTTAACAGTAAATCAAGATGTTTTGTGTTCTGAACAGCTACCTTTATCTTTCCTTCAAAACGACCATTTAACTTTGATTCAATAGTAATTGAACGAATGTTTAATTGCATTTCGTTAGATATTAAGCGGGAAATTTCATTGACAATGCCAAGTTGATCTATACCTTGAATCAATACATCAGCTGTAAACATAGTTATTTGGCCTGGTTCTGCTTCAATCCATCTGGCGTTAACAACTCTGTATCCAAAACGGTTTATCATTTGACGGGCATTAGGACAATCGTCCCTATGAATTTTGATACCCTCTCCTATTGTAACAAAACCAAAAATCGGATCACCAAAAACAGGATTACAACAACGTGCCAGTTTATAATGTTCTATTCCGGAATCTTCATTGATGATTATCAGATTATGGTTTTTAATATGACTTGATTCAGTAGGAGCAATTTTTGGAGGTGGAATTTTGGAAATAGCAGGTTTAACTTCTTCTTTCTGAGGAGTAATAAGAGCATCCCGAATCTGAATAGCAGTTACCTTTTCATCTGCTATAGCCTGACAAAAATCCAGCGCACTAGAATATTTAAAATATGTAAAAAGTTTTTGTACCAGTTCGTCAGTATAAGTAAGTTTTAATTGTCCAATCTTTCGTTTTAACAATTCTCTTCCTTCTTCGGCTTTTTTATATTCAGCTTCTTTTAAAGCTCTTTTAACCTTTGCTTTAGCTCTGGCTGTATTCACCCAGTTAAGCCAATCCATGTTTGGTTTCTGGTTTTTGGAAGTTAGAATAAGTACCTGATCTCCATTCTTCAAAACATGCTTTAGAGGAACTATTTGTCCATTAACACGTGCACCTGTACAGTGAGTTCCAATGTTACTATGAACAGCAAAGGCAAAATCAAGTACCGTGGCATTTTCTGAAAGCCGGATAAGATCTCCCTGTGGTGTAAATACATAAATTTTATCGGTATTTGCTTCAATTTTAGTACCTTCTACGAGGTCTAGCTCTCCAGAAGATTCTTTTTCCATCATTTCACGAATGAGATCGAGCCAGCTGTCACTTTCAATATTTTTCTTAGCTCCCTTATAACGCCAATGTGCAGCCAATCCTTTTTCCGCATTCTCATCCATCCGCTTTGAACGAATCTGCACTTCCACCCACTTAGTTTGAACTCCTAACACTGTCGCATGCAATGATTCATACCCATTTTCCCTTGGTGTAGTAATCCAGTCTCTCATACGCTCTATACTTGGTTTATAGAGGTTTGTAACAATTGAATAAACATGCCAGCAATTTATCTTTTCATCCTCGCCGATGTTGTTTAGAATTACTCGGACTGCAAAAATATCAAAGACCTCTTCAAAAGGAACTCCTTGCTTCAGCATTTTTTGATAGATAGAAGAGATAGCCTTGGTTCTCCACTTAATATCATAATCAAATTTTAGAAGATCCAATTCGGCCGTTATTGGTTCTATAAAAGACTTCATGTAATTTTCCTGTTGCAACTTTGTTGCTTCAAGTTTTTTTAGTATCTCAAAATATGCATCCGGATTGCCATATTTCATGGATAACTCATCCAGTTCGATTTTAATTTTATAGAGTCCAAGTCTATGTGCCAAAGGAATATAGAGATTCCTTGTCTCTGAAGCAATCTTAATCCGCTTTGACTCAGGAAGTGCATCAAGCATTCGCATATAATGAAGTCGGTCAGCAAGTTTTATCAATACTACTTTGACATCATCAGCAATACTGAGAAGATATTTTATGAAATTATCACTTTGATTTTCAATTTTTTCAGTTTGAAGTGTTGAAACTTTATGAAGGGATTCAACCAAATTTGCGACAGTTTCGCCAAATTGAGATCTTATCTCAATAAGTTCCTTCTCCTTATCATCATTCAAATCCTGTAAAAGTGCTGCAATTACGGATGAAACTTTCAATCCAATTTCAGAAGCAACAATTGTTGCAATCGAAGCCGTATGAGCCATTTGAAATTCACCTGTTTCAATTGTACGGTCATTGTATTTTGATAAAGCATGATTATAAGCTTTTCTAATCAATACCTTTTCATCTTGTGTTGCGAAATCACAGGCAATAACCAGTTTTTTATAATGATATGCAATCAGTTTGCGTTCTTCTTCAGTTATTATCCTTTTCATAGTCATTTACATGTTTACACATCAGTCTTAAATGTCAATTAATATAAGTTGCAATACATTATTTAATGATTATAAAGCAACTTCTTTATGGTTTACTCTATAATTTAACCCTCTGAGTATATTTCAGCACTTAATCCTTTTTTAATCAATTTCGAGCAAAGATTTTTTAAATCATCTTTCATCCCTTTTTTAACTTCACATTTTCCCTTATGATGTGCAATAAGTGCACATTGATAAGCTTGTTCTTCATTGTGATCACAAACATCCATAAGCGTATTTACAACAAAATCAAAAGTATTGAAATCGTCATTAAATAAAATTAGAGAAAACTCATTTCCATTCTCAGAGATATAATCTATTGCTTTTACTATTTTCTTTACTTTTATCATAACTGCATTCTCTTTTTTGCTCAATAAAGATAGTTTAAAAAAAACAATTTAGACTTATCCAATACTGTTTTTAAAACCTATTTTAACGAAATTTGTTCTATCTTAATCAAAATGGAAACAAAAAAAGATATACAACAATTCAATGATTTTCTGAATATAATCAGAACAGCATTATCTGAACCATTACCCGGCACCTTGTCTCATGGTAAAATGGCACCTCCTCACAGACCTGTCGAACTCAGGATTCCAATGGAAGGTGATCATGTAAGAGCTAGTGCCGTATTAATTTTGTTATGGCCGAATGACGATCAGATAGACATTGTTTTTATACTTCGTCCTGAATATGATGGCGTTCACAGTAACCAGATTGCTTTTCCTGGAGGCAAACATGAAAAACAAGATGTTGATTTTATAGCTACAGCTTTACGGGAGGCTCAGGAGGAAGTTGGAATAAATCCTGAAACAGTAACCATACTTGGACAGTTAACACCATTATTTATTCAACCGAGTCAGTTTTTGGTCTATCCTATTGTAGGTTTTACCATTATCCCACCTCTATTTATTCCAGATCCTGTTGAAATAAAAGAAGTTATTCCTTGTCATCTCTTTGATTTTTTAAAACAGGATTCTTTTACAATACAGGATCTAAAAGTAGGTGGGAGAATATTATCCGATATACCCTGCTTTAAAATCGGTGAAAGACTTATTTGGGGAGCAACAGCAATGATATTCAGCGAATTACTCGATATCATCAAGCCATTAAGCCCACATTCATAAACCTCTATTCTGAAAAATAAAACAAAAAAATGCCCCTTGACAATAATTACCAAGGGGCTTTTCCGGATATACTATATATTTAATATTTGTAATCGCTCAGATCTTTTGGGTTAGTGTAATTGATAAAACTAACTTTCTGAACATTTTCTGAGCGTCCTAAGCGGATAAATATTTCAGCAGATTTACTGTATTTTATATTTCGGTTTGCATCGTCAAGTAAAAGATAACCAGTAAGAACGTTACCTGCCATTTCAACTAACCTGCGAGAGTGAAAATCAAAATACTCTGCATCATTTAATTCCTGAACTTTTTCCACTGTTTTGGCATATTGTTCGGTCATCTTGACCAACATATTTTTAACGTATTCAAATTCAGCTTTCACTTCACGTTTTCCAAAGTCCTGCATCATTTTCAAATAGGTTCCATTTCCAACAAAACGGATGGCGGCTACTACCTGAAGCTGTGATGTGCCTTCATAAATTGATGTTATGCGTGCATCACGTGAAAGACGTTCTATTGGAAAGTCTTTCATGTAACCTGTTCCACCATGAACCTGAAGCGCATCGTAAGCGATCTGGTTACAATATTCACTGGAAAATAATTTCAGTAAAGGAGTAAAAGCATCAGCATAACGTGTATAAAGCTTCATCTCATCACGTTCAGCAGGTTCGAGTTTACGTTTTTTCGAAAGAAGACTGTATGCTTTGTAAACATCTACATAACGTGCAGTTTCATAAAGAAGTGTGCGCATCGCATCGATCTTCACCTTCATATTTGTAAGCATCTCATAAACAGCCGGGAATTTAATAATAGCTTTTCCAAACTGTTCACGCTCAATAGCATATTTCACCGCTTCCCTGTAAGCTGCTTCAGCTATTCCTGATGATTGTGCACCAATACCTAAACGGGCACTATTCATCAAAGACATCACATATTTGATGAGGCCCATTTTTGTATCACCCACCAATTTTGCAGGAGCATCTTTAAAAACAAGTTCACATGTAGGTGAACCCTTGATACCCAGTTTATTTTCAATACGACGTACCGACATGCAATTTGATCGTCGGTCATAAACAAACAGTGAAAGACCACGGGCATCATTTGTTCCTTCTTCCGAACGGGCCAGAACCAATGAGATATCTGCATCTCCATTTGTAATGAAACGCTTAACACCATTCAGAACCCACACTCCTTTTGCCTGGTCAAAATGTGCTTTAAGTTGAACGCTTTGAAGATCAGAACCTGCATCTGGTTCTGTCAGATCCATTGCAGCAGTAGCTCCTTTATTAAACATTGGAAGGAATTCAGTCTGAAGTTCTTCAGAAGCAAACTCATGAATTGTCTCTGCGCAATCCTGTAATCCCCATATATTTGCAAAACCGGCATCTGCACGAGATACAATTTCAGCAGCCATTACATAAGGAACCATTGGAAAGTTCAGTCCGTCATATTTACGGGGAAGCGACATACCAACCAAACCAGCTTTTACAAGTGTATCATGATTTTCCTGGGTTCCACGTGCATACTGAACTGCATTGTTAACTAAAGTAGGTCCATCATGATCAACTGATTCTGCATTTGGAGCGATAGTTTCTCCTGCAATTTCACCAACTATTTCCAGTACTTTATTATAACTGTCAATTGCATCCTCATAATCAAGAGGTGCAAAATCATAAAGCTCTTTTTCGATAAAATTATCCTCCTTAAGGCGAACAATTTTTTCCATCAGAGGATGCTCAAGATGGAATTTCAGGTTTTCATTATCGGTATAGAAATTTGACATAACTTCAATATTTTACAGTATTAATTCTGATAGTCAGATAAAACCTGATTAAATTACTTTGAATTTGCTTTATAGTATTTAATCATTTTTGGAACTATATCTGATACACTACCGATAATGGTATAATCGGCAATCGCATTTATAGGTGCTTTTGGATCGATATTTATTGATATAATTTTTGCTGATTGATCCATTCCTGCACGATGCTGTACAGCACCTGAGATACCACATGCAATATACAACTTTGGACGAACGGTGATTCCTGTCTGTCCGATCTGCCTTTCATGTTCAATGTATCCTGCATCAACAGCTGCACGTGTAGCACCTACCTCACCACCCAACGCTTCTGCAAGTTCAAAGAGAAGTCTGAAATTTTCAGGAGAGCCAACACCATATCCTCCGGCAACAATAACCTGAGCACCCTTGATATTTATTTTACTCTGTTCAATATGTCTTTCAAGAATCTTTACTGCAAAGTATTCGTCTTTCAGAATAGTAGACAGATCAATATTATTAATTTTACCTGAATAGTTTTTATCAACAATTTCCTGTTTCATTACCCCTTCCCGAACAGTTGCCATCTGTGGGCGGGTTTCGGGATTGATAATTGTTGCAATGATATTACCACCAAATGCAGGACGAATCTGATACAATAGGTTTTTAAATTCCTTTTGTGTCTTATTTTCGAAATGATCTCCAATTTCCAAAGAAGTACAATCGGCCGTCAAACCACACTGCATAGCAGAAGAAACTCGTGGTGCAAGATCTCTTCCTACAGAGGAAGCACCAAATAAAGCAACTTCAGGGTGTTCTTTGTTGAATAAATCTATTATTACAGCTGCATGCGGCAAAGTCCGGTATGGAAAAAGTTCAGGATGATCAGCCATATGAACAACATCAACACCATATGGGAAAATATGGGCTGGTATCGCTTTTAGGCTATGTCCAATCAAAACAGCCTCTAGATTTGTTGAAAGCTCGTTGGCTAGCTTGCGGCCTTTTGAAAGTAATTCAAGACTTACTTCAGCTACGTTGCCTTCTTCAGTTATCTCACAATATACAAATACGCTTTTCACTTTTACAATTTTTTGGTGATTACACAATGCGGGCGACGCAACTTATTATCCAATAATATGTTGTTCAATTAATTCCTTCATGAGTGATTCCACATCACGGTCTTCACTTGATAACATAGTCGATTCTTTATGAACCAGAATCACATTATCAATTTTTTTCACCTTAGTGGGAGAACCTGATAAGCCGAGCTTTGCGGATTCTGCATCCAGATCTTCTACAGTCCATTCGTCAATCGTCAGATAAGGACGATTGGCGTAGAGCTCTGTATAATCTTTGATCTCAGTCTGAAGTTCAGTAATTGTACGTGAATGTTTATTTCTCAACAAAAGTTTTGTAATACGTGGTCGACAATTATCTGCTGAACCATGTACTGTCACAGCAACAGGAAAAGAAGATTCTACAGTTTCAACACCACGTTCAAGACGGCGTTTAATCACCACTTTGTTTTTAGTAACTGAAACAAGATCTTCAGCATAAGTAATCTGAGGAATACCAAGCTTTTCAGCAACCTGTGGCCCAACCTGTGCAGTGTCGCCATCTATCGCCTGACGACCACAAATCACCATCTGGAATGGCAAAAGTTTTTTAGCCGCAAGAAACAGTGTATACGAAGTAGCCAAAGTATCAGAACCTGCAAATTTACGGTCTGTAATTAAATACCCTTTATCAGCTCCACGATACATTGCCTCTCTGATAATTTCGGCAGCACGTGTTGGTCCCATTGTTAAAACGATCACCTCTGCTCCTTTTATCTGGTCTTTGACCTTTAATGCCATTTCAAGAGCATTCAGGTCTTCAGGGTTAAAAATGGCTGGCAAGGCAGCTCTGTTGACTGTCCCGTCTGCTTTCATCGCATCTTTGCCAACATTACGTGTGTCGGGCACCTGCTTAGCCAATACAATAATCCGAAAACTCATATCAATAAATTGAATTAATTTTTTAAGAAGAGATACTATTTTGCATTTGTGCGCAAAAATAATCAATTTAGATCAACAAGCAAGCATGTTGGTCGATTGAAAAATTGAACCAAATGTCTAAATTTAAAGAATGAAGGCCTTCTGATTAAATGAAGGCCTCTATATTTCAACAAATCCAGATGTCTTTGAATAATAATATTACATACTCATACCACCACAAACGCTGATAACCTGGCCTGTAACATAAGCAGACAGATCACTTGCAAGAAAGACACAGACATTTGCAACATCTTCAGGTTTACCTCCTCTGCGAAGAGGAATTTTCTTTGCCCATTCTACTCTTACATCTTCAGGAAGTTTATGTGTCATTTCTGTTTCAATAAATCCGGGAGCAATTGCATTACAACGAATATTTCGTGAGCCCAGTTCCTGAGCGATTGATTTAGTAAATCCAATCATTCCGGCTTTAGAAGCTGAATAATTCGACTGACCTGCATTACCATTTATACCAACAACTGAACTCATATTGATAATAGAGCCAAAACGTTGTTTTAACATGACTTTTTGAACTGCCTTGGTAAGATTAAAAACAGACTTAAGATTAATCAGCAAAACCAGATCCCAGTCAGCTTCAGTCATTCGCATTAAAAGATTATCACGTGTGATGCCGGCATTGTTAACGAGTATATCAATACGGCCAAAATCTTTTACAACTTCCTCTACTGCCCTATCTGAGTCAGAAAAAGAACTGGCATCTGATGCATATCCTTTTGCCTGAACTCCCATAGCCTGGAGTTCTTTTTCAAGATTCTCCATATTTTCATCACGACGGATATCAGAGAAAGCAATGTTGGCGCCTTCGGCAGCAAACTGCAGAGCGATAGCTTTACCGATTCCGCGCGATGCACCTGTAATAAGTGCTGTTTTTCCTTCCAATAACTTCATATTAAACCGTTTAAATTATTTTTAACACAATAACAGGCTCAATCTAAAAAAAGATTGAGCCTGCAAATTTATAAAAAATGATGAATAGAATTACATCCACCTGACCAGATTGAAATCCTGGCGATGTGGAAGCATAGGATTTGTCGGGAAGATTCTGAATGCAAATTCAAAAGAACCGGTGCTATTTGTATCAATCTCAGCTTTATAATGTGTAATGCCGCCTTCTTCTTTATCTGGGTGCAATTCTATAACTTCCAGAATACGATCGATCCTGTTGTTGTGTTTGTCACCAAAGATGATTTCGACACCTACATCAGCAGAACTTAAATCTTTAAGATCAAGTGTCACACCCACGGAATAGCGTTCTCCAAGTTTCAAAGCTCTTTCTAAAGAAGGATCAGGTACTTCAATTTTCACCAGTGTAATGAAATCCCATACTCTCAACACTCTTCTTTTCCAGGCAGTAATTTCGTATGCATTTTCAAAATTATCATCTGCCAACATTTTTTGTCTGATATACATTGGCATGTAATATTGATTGAGGTAATCATCAAGCATCCGCTTCATCGTGAATCTAGGTGCTATCTCTGCAATATTATTTTTAATATAATTTATCCAGTTTTGTGGAATATTATTCTCATCCCTGTCATAAAAAGATGGAATAATTTCATCTTCGAAATAGCTATAAATCATTTCAGCATCAAGTTCATCCTGGAAAGCACTGTTATCAAAGATAGCCTCTTCCGGTAATGCCCATCCGGCATTTTCTCTGTAACCTTCAGCCCACCATCCATCAAGAACACTGAAATTTAAGACTCCATTCATGACAGCTTTTTCGCCACTGGTACCTGAAGCTTCAAGAGGACGTGTCGGTGTGTTGAGCCACATATCGCAACCCTGGACAAGTCTTCGTCCCAGTTGCATATCATAGTTCTCTACAAACACTATTTTGCCCGTAAACGCTGGTTGTCTTGAAATCTCGACAATCCTTCTGATCAGATCCTGTCCTGCTTTATCAGCAGGATGTGCTTTACCGGCAAAAATAAACTGTACCGGACGGTTTTTATTGTTTAAAATTTCAGATAAGCGATCAAGATTACTGAAAAGCAGATTTGCTCTTTTATAAGTCGCAAACCTTCGTGCAAAGCCAATTGTAAGCGCTTTAGGATCCAGAGATTCTGCTACTTTCAAAATCTGTTTCGGGCTTTCTTTGCGCAGAGTCATATCTTTACGAACCCGTATCCTGATAAATTCAACCAATTCTCTACGAAGCTGATCGCGCAATTCCCAAATCGTTGATGATGCTACATTATGAATCTTTTTCCAATGTTCAGGGTTAGATTGATCGGTCAGGAATTTCTTTCCAAACTCTTTTTCGTATAGTTTTTGCCATTTCCATGCAGCCCATGTCGGATAATGTACTCCATTTGTAACGTATCCAATATACAACTCATCGGCAAAATAGCCATCAAACAATGGTGCAAATAATTCACGCGAAACCCTGCCATGGATTTGGCTAACTCCGTTCATTTCCTGAGACAACTTAGCAGCCAGTACGCTCATTGAGAACTTTTCATCGATCTTATTTTCAACAAATCTTCCCAGATTCATAAAAGCATCCCAACTGATGCCTAAACGATCGGCATAATGTGGAATATACGTACGAAGAATATCTTCCGAAAAAGCATCATGACCTGCCGGAACAGGAGTATGTGTTGTAAATAAATTCGAAGAACGAACAACTTCCAAAGCTTCAGCAAAGGTTAGTTTTTTCTCCTGTACCAGTGTGCGAAGTCTTTCTACACCAATGAATGCTGCATGTCCTTCATTGCAATGATATAAATCGGGCTTAGCTTTTAATGCCTGCAATAACCTGATTCCTCCGACGCCTAACAACAGCTCCTGTTTGAACCTGTTTTCCCAATCTCCTCCATAGAGTTTGTGAGTAATACTCCTGTCAAAATCGCTATTATCAGAAATATCAGTATCCATCAAGTATAGAGGAATTCTTCCCACATCTATTCTCCAGACTCTGGCATATAGATTTCGTCCGGGAAGTACAATACTTATCTTGAGCCAATCTCCATTTTCAGTATAAACAGGATTTAGAGGAAGATCAGAAAACACTTGTGGTGAATATGAATCTACCTGGTCACCCAAAATTGTTAATTGTTGTTTGAAATAACCATATCTGTAAAGCAGCCCTACACCAATCATGTTAAAATTGGAATCACTTGCCTCTTTCAGGTAATCTCCGGCCAATATACCCAAACCTCCTGAGTAAATTTGAATTGAATCGTGAAGACCAAATTCCATACTGAAATAAGCCACCTGTAAGGCAGGTTTATTTTCCGCCTCCTGTATATATTCTTCAAAATGAGAATATACCAAATCAAGCTTTTCATTGAAGATTTTGTCTTTCTCAAGTGATTTTATGGTTTTGAATGAAAGACGTTCAAGCAATGCTACAGGGTTCTGATTCACAGCTTCCCATAATTCTGGATCAGGCATACTAAACAATTGCCTTGCTTCGTGATTCCAGCTCCACCATATATTTTGAGCCAGTTTATGTAACCTGACAAGATTTTCAGGAAACTCAGGTTTAACCCGGAATGTTCGCCATTCAGGGTTATTGGCCCTTACAAATGCATAAGGTTCTCCGCTCTCGGTCGGACGTTTCAGATGATATTGATCAATACGTTCAGCCGATTTCTCAAGCGCTAAAGAATAAGTTTTCTTGTAAAAATCAAGGAGGTGTTCCCATAGAGCCAAACGTGATAATCTGAATGCAGATTGGCGCATTGAATTCCGAAGGGTGGTATTGCTAAGCGAATAGTTTTTTATAAAATAAGCGATGCCTGATGTCACTGAAGCAGCATTTGTTTCATTTCTATCAAGTACCAATACCCCGTTTTCCTGCGATTTGGCATATTCTTTCATCCAGAGACCAAATCCTGCAAGGTTTGTTGTTACAGTGGGCACATGAAATGCAATGCTCTCAAGAGGCGTATATCCCCAAGGCTCATAATAGGATGGAAAAGCAGAAAGATCAAAACCAATCAACAACTCGTAATATGTTTTATTGATTACACCATCAGCACCATTCAAATAAGATGGGACAAAAATGACCTGGACTTTATGTCCGGTTTGATTTAACAGATCTTTACTGATAAGACGTCTTATGATATCATCATTAGAAGAATCATAAAGATTGTGTGTAAGATATTCACGTTCGATACTCTGACCCGAAATCCCATCATTCAAACGTTGAACAACATCTTTCTTAGGACCGGTATGATTCGCAGGAACTGTAATGAAAGCAATAACCTCATTATTTAACTCAGCATCGTTGTCAAGCAAATTCAGCGCATCGATAAATAAATCAATACCCTTATTGCTAAATTCATAACGGCCACTATTGACCACTAAAATTGCCTTTGGATCAACTTTCCTATTCAATACTGCTTCAGCAACATTCAATAATGTAGCTCTGGCTTGTGTCCTTGCATCATCAAACAAATCCATTGCAGGTACAAATGAATCATCAAAACCATTCGGAGTCACCAGATCTACCGATTTACCCAATAAATAGGTACACTCATCAGCAGTAATTCCACTTACAACTGTAAATGCATCGGCTTGTTGAGCGGTTGATCGTTCAAGCGAAAATTTAGCAGTAACGTTAAATTCCCTGGCTATTTGTTCAGGGTTATACTCTTTCAGATCACTGTATAATGGCAGATGATTGCCCGCGATTGTACGTCCCAATACAGTTGCATGTGTTGTAAAAACAGTTGCAGCCTGTGGAACCCTATCGCGAAGATGCAAAACTCCGCCACCACACATCCACTCATGAAAATGAGCGACAAGTTTATCAGAAGCACTCAGGTAGAAATTGTAATAGCTCTCGATCACTCTTGCTGCAGCATAACCAAATAATGCAGGTTCAATGTAATCCCATCCTCCTGAGATAGAGTCTAATCCAAATCTTTCCCAAAAACCGGTTAATATTTTATCTTTTACCTGAAAGAATGGTGTGAAGTCGATAAGAATGGCAACCGGTTTTCCTTCAATATTCCATCTTCCTGTATGAATGTGTAATCCTTCTCGTGCGGCTTGTTCTGTCCATGCCCCTAATAATGTTTTATCTTCAATAAACTCAGGGTTTTCAGAAGTCTCTTTCCAAACATCCGGGCCAATAAGAATATAATTATTCCGATATTCTTTAACAATTTGGGGAACTTTAGTAGAGATTACCGTATAAATACCACCAACTTTATTGCACACTTCCCAACTCACCTCAAAAAGGTAATCCGCTTTATTCAAATTTTGGTCTGACATTTTTTATAGCTTTCGTTAATTTTTAGTCTTACAATTAAATCGCAAGGGTTGAATAAAGAATGATTCAAACCATCGTTGTTTTTAACAGATCGATTTAATTATAGTTTAATCCGGAACTATAAAGTTTTTAACAATACAAACTTTATAGTAACAATAGATTCAAAATTGTCTTTTAATAACAAATTGATTAAATGATCATTAGATTTTGTTTACTCAGTTCCCAATAAAATCGTATCGGTTTTTTGTGCCAGTGATTCTTTATTCAAAAGATACCTGTCAATACGAATCATAAGATCAGAGAGTACATTCATGAAATTCATAAAGGCTTCGTAGGGCGAAGGATAAGGATTAAAATACTTATGAACTTCACCGTCGGTGAACCATTTTGTACACATATAATAGAAATGGTCAGAGGTTTGCAAATATTGCCAGTCACGCAATATTGAAGGGTCCTCAACATTTTTTATCTTTTCAGTGATCGAATACAGGCTGTCGAATGCTTCGTCCTGTAGATCATTTCCAAGCCATGCAGTGGTATCTCTTTCTTCATCGGCCCATGATATGGGTTGAGGTACATGAATGGCTGAAATTGGTTGTAGTTTATTGGCAACTTCAGCAGGAGTTGAAAATACAAAATCTGTATTTTTATAGATAGCTGAAGGCAAAGCCTTCATGAAATCAAATATTCCGGTACTGCTCCATTGGTGTTCACCAAAAGTTTCATAGTCAACGAAAATATTAACTGTTTCCTGATTTCCTCCAACATCTTTCAACCATTGTGCATACTTGTCTGCTGTAAGTGGCCATTCATTCCATTTTCGTTCCGAAAAACGAAAGGCAATATCATCACTCAACCTGTAATTGCGCAACAAAACTTTTAACCGTGGATTTATTGAATTGCAATACAAATAATTAGGACTTTTCCATCCCAATATATGTTTTGCCCCTTCGGTAAGCATTACTTTGAAACCCATATCCGCTACCGATTTACCAATCTCATCATTGTAAATCATTTCGGTATTGAGAAAAGAAGTGGGTCTGTGACCAAACAATTCTTCAATTTTATCGCTGTGTTTATTTACCTGTAACTTAAATTCTTCTTCATTTTTGAGAGAAACCAGTGTATGAGAATAAGTCTCTGCCAGAAGTTCAACATTGCCAGTTGCAACCAGATCCTGAAAGCTTTTCAAAGCTGCAGGGGCATATTGTTGCATCTGATCTATTGCCGACCCGGTTATTGAGAGACTAACCTTAAATTTTCCCCCGTATTTTTTAATCAACCCGATTAAAAGATTATTCATAGGGATATAACAACGTTCGGCTACACGGTTAATAATCGAACGGTTAAGGTATTCATCATAGTAATGATGATTATCTCCGATATCAAAAAAACGATAGGTACGAAGCCTGTACGGCTGGTGGACCTGAAAAAAGAAACAAACGGATCTCATAACATCAAATTTCTTTAACAACCTGTAAATAAATATCTTTAATCAGCAATGCTGCACGATCCCATTTCATCTCTTTTAATTCTTCTGGACCATGTTTTTCAATCATTGTGTTGATTGCCGGGTAATGTAACAACCCATATATTGCATCTGCGAGTGCATCCACATCCCAGAAATTTATTTTAATAGCATGCGTAAGTACCTCTGATACACCCGATTGCCTGGAGATAATAACCGGTACATTCGACCTTACAGCCTCTAAGGGTGATATCCCAAACGGCTCTGAAACAGAAGGCATCACATAGACATCACTCAATGCATACATTTTATCAACGTCATCTCCTTTCAGGAATCCGGTAAAATGAAAACGCATTGCTATGCCCAGCCTGGCTACCCGTCTGATCATTTTATGCATCATATCCCCAGTTCCAGCCATAACGAATCGCACATTCGGATCTTTCTTCAAAACTTTGTTGGCAGCTTCAATGAAATATTCAGGTCCCTTCTGGTAGGTAATCCTGCCCAGGAAAGTCACAACCTTCTCATCAACATTCCGATCCATGTCTGACATTTCAGGTTTTGTGAAATGTTCGACAGCGTTGTGTACCGTAAATACTTTGTCGGGATCAATACCATAACGATCAATAACTATCTTTCGGGTGAAATTACTAACAGTTATAACCCTGTCAGCAGCTTCCATCCCACTCTTTTCAATATCAAATACCTGTGGATTGACATTTTCACCAGATCTGTCAAACTCAGTTGCATGCATATGAACTACCAATGGTTTCCCGCTGATTTGTTTAGCCGCAATACCTGCAGGATAGGTCAACCAGTCATGCGCATGAATGACATCAAATTCCTGACTTTCTGCCAGCTGAGCTCCTACCAGAGCATAACGGCTCACTTCGTCAATCAGATTTGTTCCATACTTTCCTGAAAACTCAAAAGTCTCCTGAAAAACAGAAGAGGTCTTGGCAAGACTTCTCATTTTAGAAAGTTCCATCACTTTGGTAAAATCTTCTGGCCCCACATAAGGCATCAGATTCGAGCCTACTTCAATAAAAGTGACTTTATCCCAGTGTTTTCCACCGTGTGTTTCAGTAAGGTTTAATTTAATTTTACTAGCACTAACAATTCTAACAGCATTCTCATCCTCATCCCCATAGGCCTTAGGTACAACAAAAAGCACCTCAACACCCGCTTTACTCAACCCCTGAGTCATGCCAAAACATGCAGTTCCTAATCCACCTGTGATATGAGGGGGAAATTCCCAACCAAACATGAGCACTTTCATAACTTCATCTTTTATTTATATATAATTGTAATTCAATTCAAAAAAATCAATCGTATCCTTTTTAATCAAGGTATTGTTTAATAATCGTTCCCATCCTGATCACCTCAGCAACACTCCATGCCTGAGAAATTGCCCCTGCCGCTCTGTACGGAGGATCTCCATCAAATACCTCGCTTATTGTTCCAATTCCATGTTCAAACATCTCTTCTTCAAATCCCCGGTAAAGCTTTTCAATGTGTGATAAGCCACCTTTTCCATGAATCTTAAGATAAGCTTCTGCATAATGTCCTATCAGCCATGGCCATACAGTTCCCTGATGATATGCCTTATCCCTTGTAGCCTGATCGCCATAATAAAATCCCTTGTATTCAATATCTTCTGGAGAAAGTGTTCTCAAACCCCTGGGTGTGAGCAATTGCTTTCTGATTTTATCCACAATCCTTATCCGGATATCTTCATCTACCGGCATATATGGTAACGAAGCTGCAAAAATCATATTGGGACGGACCTGCCAATGGGCCTTTGTTCCGTAATAGTCAGCAAGATACCCTCTTTCTTCGTTCCAGAAAGTATCTTTAAATGCCTGAGGAATACCGTCAGCAATCTTCTGCCAGTTTTCGATGAATGCTTTATCTTTTGCAAGCTTTGCAACTTCAAGACTAAACATCACCGCATTGTACCACAATGCATTAATTTCAACTGCCAATCCAATTCTGGGTGTAACCGCTTTACCATCAATTACGGCATCCATCCATGTGAGCGCTTTTCCGGTTTCACCGGCCCAGATCAAACCATTTTCCTGCATATGGATATTGTAAATAGTGCCTTTTCTGAAACCCTCGAGGATAAGTTTCATTTTATCACCATATGTTTTCCATGTCGAAGCAAGTGTCTTGGTATATTGGGCATATTGCTGTAAAGACCAGAAGAACCACAATGGAGCATCAACTGAATTATAAGCAGAATGATCACCACTTCCAATGTTTGGAAACAACGGTCCGTTTAGCTCGGTTAACATAGTGTCGATCACTTCCTTGCAGGTTTTATGATCACCCAGAGCTAAAGAAAGGCCCGGAAGAGCAATAAACGTATCCCGTCCCCAACGTCCAAACCATGGGAATCCGGCTATAACTTCAACTTTATTTCCCGATCTGACAAAGAACTGACGGGCTGAATTTTCAAGACAATTCTCAAAATTATTTCTTGGAATACGACTCCTGAGTTCTTCATTATATAAATCCTCTAAATTCTGTGGAATCTGTTTTTCAGTGCTGGCTGCGAAATAGACCGACTCACCTTTTTCAATATCCATCTCAAAAAATCCGGGAACAAACAGGTCCTCATGGCTTTCATAACCCCTTTCACGTTCTTTCAGATATTCTATATTGTAGTACCAGTCAGGCACATGGGTATACTGAAGTTCTTTACTGAACTGCATGTATAAAGGGGTATATCCCGAATACATCCGCATGCTGATCCCATTGGGTATGTTTTCATACTTCGAATCAACCCAGATATTTGATTTACTCAGTTTGTGAACATTGCGGAAGGCAAGAAACGGCCTGAGAAGTAATTTCGTTGGTGAATGTGCATCTAATAGTGTGTATTTGACAATCACCAGATTGTTTTTTGTACACATCACAATTTCCTTGCTTAACATAACACCACCCACCCTGTATGTCTGGATAGGAATTGGCTCTGTCGAGAAATCAATTAGATATTTATGGCCTTTAGGATTATATATATCCCCCTGATATTTATGAATTCCAAGATTAAAATTAACGCCATGTTGAACGATTGATTCATCAATAGATGACAAAAGAACATGATTTTCATTGTCAATGGCAGGTTGGGGAGCGACCAACAATCCATGATACTTACGTGTATTACAATTGATAATTGTTGAACACGAATAGCCACCAGTCTCGTTCGAACGTAAGAACTCCTTTCGCAAAGAGTATTCCAGATTCACTAACTGACTCTTATCAAATTTTATATACCCCATTAATAGTATTGTTTAAAATGAAAACAAGGATTTCAATAATTTGTTTCTTTATTTCAGAAAGTAAATATTTAATTTTTTCCTAAAATAATTTTTAGCTTTTCACAAATATAATATTTTCAATTGACAAAATATCATATTAAAATTATTTTTTTGTTATGTTTTGATGTTTTTATTTATCGAATTAGATAATTCTGATCGAACTTTTCTTTGGGTGGCAAATTGTAAATCTTTAGTTGGGGATGAGGAGTAACGAATCCCTGAAAATAAGTAAAAACGTATATTATTTTGCAAAAGTACTATTTTTATTTAGATTTTAACATATAAAATGATATTTTATGATCTACACCCCCTTTATTTTGATGTTTTTAAAAATAAATTTTAATTTATATTTCAATTAGCATTATTTCATCTGATTTTTTAAACTAAATTCTTTAAGTGAAATAGCAATTATACAAATTCTAATCCTTGCCAATAATGGCCGGAATTTCACGATAAGTCGACGACAATATTTCTTGATGATTCTGAGATATCCTGTATATGTTCTGTATATATTCGGTAAATATCCTGTAGATAATCTGTAGCTTAGATACCGGATATATCCTGATTATTCTTCGAATATATTTCGAGTATATACTTGATATTGAATCATCACTAAACTTTCAATAAAAAAATATTAAGAAATAATGTTTCGTTTTTTAGTGCCCAGGGAGATAGGACTAAGAAAATGTTTGCTTGTTTGTAAAGTTTTGTTGGGAAGTCAATCCTAAAGGGGCTATTTTTTGAAATGGATAAATTCCTTTTCATCTGTCCTTTTAATCAAGTGTCCAATCTCCTTTACAAAGGCATTTTCATGTTTGACGATTGCTAAGAAATCAGGGATGCTGTCGGGTTCTACAGCCATTAGTAAGCCGCCACTGGTTTGGGGGTCGCAGATGATCATTCTGCGTTGTTCATCCATGGGTTCGATGAGATGGCCGTAGCTTTTGAAGTTTCGTCGTGTTCCACCGGGAATGCAGCCTTGTGCGATATAATCCATAAAGCCATTGAGTAAAGGTAAGGCATCAAAATCGAGTTCTGCAATAAGGTTACTGCCCTTGCAGACTTCGAGTAGGTGACCGCCCAATCCAAAACCGGTGACATCGGTCATTGCTGTTAATCCTTTTAGTGTTGCCACTGCAGGACCCAGCGTGTTTAATCGTGTCATCCACTCTATCGACTCGTTGTAATCTGATGGTTTTACTTTACTGTTTTTAGCTGCATTTGAAATAGCACCAATACCCAATGGTTTTGAAAGGAACAAACGACAGCCGGCCGTTGCCTTGCTGTTTTGTTTAAAAGAGTCTATTGGAGCCAATCCGTTGACCACTAAGCCAAAGACGGGTTCGGGAATGTCTATGCTGTGTCCGCCGGCAATTAGAATGCCCACCGAGCTACAAACTGATCTTGCTCCCTCGATGACTTTGGCTGCGGTTTCTGCAGATAGTTTTGCAAGTGGCCAACCCAATATGGCAAGAGCAAAAATGGGTTTTCCCCCCATGGCATAGACATCACTCATTGCATTTACTGAGGCAATACGGCCAAAATCAAAGGGATCATCAACAATAGGTGTGAAAAAGTCGGTGGTGCTGATGAGAACCTGTCCGTTTTTCAGGTCATACACGGCAGCATCATCCATGCTTTCGTTGCCAACCAATAACTGAACATCAATTACTTGCGATTTTTCACAGCTTCTGATAATTTGTTCCAGATCTGCCGGTGAGATCTTGCAACCACATCCACCACCAACGCTATATTGGGTTAGTCTTATTTTATCATTCATATTCAATAACATCATTTAAAATTGTATTTGAAAAGTCAAGTATTTCAACGGCCTGTTCTAAAGGAGTTAATCCTTGTGGAGTTAATCGTTCTATACGTGAAAAGGCTTTTCTTTTAAGACTATAATCATAAGATTCATCATAATAGTCAAGGATTTTATCTACAAAAGCAGGATACCGTTGTGCTGAAAGCAACAATAGTAAATCCTGAACATTTTTATGACCCAGCGAATCCATTATTTTCAGCAGATTCATTGCGATTTCTTCATCATTAATGTCTGCATATTCAGCTACAAGCCTCGTAACCCTGTATTCTTTTGGAAAGTCAATACGGATGACTGTTGCTTTTGTCATTAACGCATACAAAGGATCGGGAATATTCACTACACCTACATTCCGACTTTCATCTTCAATCCATAACGGCTTTGAAAAATCAAAAGACCGCCAGATTTGTGCCAGATTATTTTCAAATTGTTCAGTAGATGGTTGTGGGTTTTGACCCAGGTGTCCAAAAACCGATCCTTTATGATTTGCAACTCCTTCAAGATCGAGCATCTGTGCTCCTTTCTTCCTGATTTCGTGCAGGATTTCTGTTTTGCCACATCCTGTCATGCCACTCAATACCAACATTTTGACAGGTATGTTGAATGACTCCCGAATATAGGCCCGGTATTTTTTATAGCCACCTTCAAGCAAAAGGACATCAAAACCGGCAGACTGCAGCAGCCAAGCCATTGAAGCGCTACGCATACCACCTCTCCAGCAATGAATCAACAATTTATGTTTTGGGGCCAATCGTAAAGCCTTCTTGACAAACAGTGACATTTTTGGACCCACGATGTCGAGACCGGCAAAATATGCAGCTTCTCGTCCTGATTTCGAATAAAGCGTTCCCACCTGAGCACGTTCCTCATCGGTAAACAATGAAAAAGAATGTGCCCCCGGGATATGTCCCTGTTCAAATTCTGCTGGAGAACGGACATCGAGGATAACTCTTTCATCAGCCTCCGTCAAAAATAATTCAGCGCCTATTTTTGGAATAATTTCATTCATCATATACTTTAATTGACTTGTTCAACTGTCACTTCTTCATCGACATAGATCAAGTATTTTTGAATCGGGTTATAACCCATCTGCTCAAGAATTGTAGCATAATTTGAGATCTGATCCTGATACCACGGTGAGGGTTTCCCTGTCTTAAAATCAATCACAATTGCCCTGTTTCCTTCAATAATCACCCGGTCAGGGCGGTATGATTTTCCATCCGGCATCAATACCTCCGATTCGTTTTTTACAACAATACCTTGTTTGAAGAAGTCTCCAGCAACAGGATGAACTAATAATTTTCCTGCTAATATGACCAGATTCATGGCTTCACTTTCATTGCATAGACCTTCGGCAATAAACTTCGATGCAGCTTCTTCGAAATCATCTGGCGACTTGATATAAGATAACAATTGATGAACCATTTGTCCATAGGCCTGGGCATGTTCAGGATTCTCCGTTTCCCAATATTCAGGGGCCCGCCGACTCAATAAAATCCTTTCCTGCCAGGCACAGGAAATCAGGGGTTCATTTACCGCGGCTTGAACCTTTTCAGGTTTTCCACCTCTCTTCTCTGATAACGGTGTTCCAAATAAAGCTGATTCTCCAAAGAGAGGCCAGCTATCTTTCTCAACAATATATCCTTTCAGCAAACCCGCTACAGACTTTTCGGGTTGTGTACCTTCATAATTTTCGCTGATGATATACAATCGTTCTTCAGGACGGGTCATCACAACATACAGTAGGTTAATCAGATCCAACATCTTCTGTCCCATTTCGAGATCATATACCAAGCCAAATTCTGTCCCATGCAATTTATCGCTCAATGGGAGCAATGCCGACGGCAATTCAGGCAGATAATCATCGGTGAGTGAGACCCACTTCAAATCGTTTCGGTTATTGATGCTTTCAGATGCAAAAGGATAGATGACGATGGGGAATTGTAACCCCTTCGACTTGTGAATAGTCATGATCCTGACAGCATTGACACCTTCAGGAACGATCAGAGAAAGCGTATCCCGCTTTTCTTCCCACCAAGCGCTAAAGTCAGCCACGCTGTTCTCTTTCCGATCTGTAGAAAACTTCAAAACCGCATCCAGAAAGAAATGGAGAAATGCATCATCTGTTTTGTTTAATCCAAAAATGCGGATAATTTCTTCGGTTAAATCGATCAGATGCAGCTTACTGAACTGGATAAAGTTAAATTCATAACCCAATCCGGAAAGAATTTCAGGAACACTTTTCTGAAGTGATGACGATCTGGATAGTTTTTTTGAAACTAAAGAAAGTAGAGCGTGAAAATCTTTGGTTTTATCCACATCCTGACGTAATAAACGTGTAATCAATGCAGTTGCCAGAACATCGTCTTCCGGATTTTGAATCCATCGGATGAAATTCACGATAAATCCGATCATCGGTGAGGATGATAATAGAAGCGACTCTGAAGAGATGACCGAAATATCTTTGGAAAGCAGATCATTGGCAATCACAGATGCTCTCCTGTTTGCCCTGCACAAGATAGCGATATCGCTGTATTGATATCCCTTTTCCAAAAGTTGAGCAATTATATCATTGATTTGCTGGAGGTTGAACTCCTCAACTGTCTGAGAAGATAACTTCTTATCGTAGAATGAAAAACTTACTCCCCCACCCGTCTTATCTGTATCAACATCCTGGGCAACATCGTCGTATACAGTTTTAATAGTTTCAGGAAGTCGTGCAGCAATCCATCCGAAAAAGTTGTTATTAAAATCAACAATCTCCATTCTTGAACGGAAGTTCCGGTTCAGCTTTTTAGGATTATAATTTCGGCGAAGGCTCTGTTCGCGTTGGTAAACTTCCGGAGAAGCCGTTGGATTGTCAACTTCAGGAAGCTTTACAAATTGCATGACCTCTCCCCCACGCCAGCGATAAATAGATTGTTTACCATCGCCAACTACAAGGTTATAAAAACCACTACCCAGTGCATTGTCAATTAAAGGAAGCAGATTTTGCCATTGCATTACAGAGGTGTCCTGAAATTCATCGATCAGGTAATGGTGAAACCTTTCGCCCAATCGCTCATAGACAAACGGGGCAGGTTCGCGCATGACCACCTGAGCAATTCTTTTATTGAATTCTGCCAGTGGGACAATGTTTTTGTTGAGTTGAATGGTCTTCAGATGATCATTGATCTCATGAAGAACGGCCATCTGATAGATTGTGCGCGACAATATGCCATAGAGCACGTAACGACTATATCCTTGTTGTAAAAGCAGTTGCAGGGCATCAAAATGCGAAACCAGTGCAGGCCAGATCGTTTCAATAGCCTGTTGGTCTGCCTTGGAAGCCCTCCCCCCGATCATTTTGGTATCTTTGATTGCTTTTAAAATAGTATCCGAAGGTGCTAACTTATCGATTTTTCCCTCTGTCAGATTTCTGAAATAAGAAGGCAATCCTCTGGATCCCTGATAGAAAGAAGATTCCGAAATGTTTTGATTGTTAATATCTTTGGTAGCTGCCTTTGCAACATCCTGAACTTTAGTGGTAAACTCGGCACGATACAGATAGATCTTATCGATAATCGCCAAAAAGTCATCTTTGGTAAGCTCCTGCAGTGAATTGATATAAGGAATATCGTTTTCATAAAACAACGAACGGGAGATCATGAAAAGGTCATTCTCAATTTGCCAGCTTTTCTCCTCTTCTGCTTTTTGCTCTATGAATCCCATGAGTAAATGCGTCAATGCTTCATTGGATCCGGCTGCATTCAACAGCAAATCAATGGCTTTTCTCAACAATAAATCAGTTTCCAGTTCGACTTCAAAATTGACCGGGAGTTGCAGGTCGTGGGCAAAAGTCCTGACCACACGGTGCATAAAACTGTCTATAGTACCCAGACTGAAGTTACCGTATTCATGCAGAATAAGTTCCTGTGCCCTGGCTGCATTTTTAATGAGTTCTGAAGGTTCCATCTTCAGTTCAACAGAAAGCTGATGCATCATGGAGTTTTCAGGAACAGGTTTGCCCGGCATCCAGTTGGTGATGATCCTCAACTGATCGAGCACCCTCTCCTTCATCTCATTTGCAGCCTTATTGGTGAAGGTGATGGCCAGTATATGCCTGTATTTCTCAGGTTGCTTAAGAATCAGACTCAGATATTCTCTGACAAGTGTGTATGTTTTACCCGAACCTGCTGAAGATTTGTAGACTGTAAAGTTCATGCATTCTTTTTCATTGACGATATGAAAGTACACTTTATGATGAAGCGAAAATAAAAAAATCCCCGGTCACGGGGATTTTAAATCATCATTACTATGAGTAGTACGCAAACACAAACACTTAGAAAATGATTTCTTTTAAATATTTTTTATTGTCATGGATAAACTGCAACTATAGGACCACGTTTTTAAGATCGGTCGTTTCTTATATACATGAGACGTCCTAATGGCATAATAGTTACCATGAAAAGCGTTAATTAAAGTTAAAAAATTGATGGTTTAAAATGATTGCAGTTTTATTTCGGAGGCGTGACAGTTAATTTCTTCTTTTTCCGGAACAGGTCTTTGAAATAATCAAACTCTTTGCGGAACGAGATACCCAATCCCTGCTTATAAGGCGCATAGATATCAATGATGTCTCTGTTCACTTTATTATATGCCTTCAGCATCAGCCTGCCATCTGGAGTAAGCTTGTATTCAATATTTACATCGCCCACAAGGTTACTCGATCGCTGAGTATTATTGATGTTATTATTTGAAGTGGGAAAGTTCCCATTGACTTCAACGCGCATCCGGTCATTAAAAAGCTTCTTGGCCAACATCAGTTCCACCTCATTTGTTGTCATATTATCACCCGGACGATAGTTGAATCCAATATCAAAATCGGTACTGATCTGAGATAACATATTGTTCAGCTGACCGGAAATCAATTCATAAGGTTGTGAACTCAAAGATGATGCAAGGGTTCTGTTCTCATTGTAAAGACTAAAACTGCCAACCATGAGCAAAGAAATCATCTGTTGGTTCATTTCTGCCTCATTCGTAGTATCAATCGCACTAAAAACAGTTCTTTTCGTTGACTCATCAGCATCAGGAAGATTGATTGAGAATTTAATCCTTGGTTTAAACAGGTTATCTTTCAATGAAATGATACAATTTACTTTAATTCGTTGCCCCAATTGTTGCTGACTTAATTGTGATGCATTATTGGGTAAACTGGATAAAGAAACATCTTTTCGATAGGCAGCAGTCATATTGATCGTGGCATCGTAAGGACTACCATTAAAACGAATATAACTTCCATCCAGGATATCAAATGTTCTTTTCAGTGTATATTTTGGCATCGTAAACTCAAAAGAACCTTTAGAAATCTGGTAAAGACCGGAAATCGAATACTCCCCATAATTATCCAGATCCATTTTAATCTGTCC
>Ga0209538_1000329_pt1 | contig 29040 bp, 26 predicted proteins | sample BarGraNGADG00211_2_FD_184492 | JGI IMG/M metagenome (GOLD analysis project Ga0209538, IMG submission 184492) | Arctic peat soil microbial communities from Barrow, Alaska - Barrow Graham LP Ref core NGADG0004-211 (SPAdes) (version 2) | ecosystem: Environmental > Terrestrial > Soil > Wetlands >... | reverse complement strand
AATGATTTTGATATTTTTTTGGGCTAATTTGTCGAGTAATAAGTTCATTCCCAAAGAATCCGAAGAAATATGGCCAGCAATCACAACATTCAAATGATTTTTAATGGCTTCGTCGCGGCTCTCATCTTTCATGTGCATACCGATGATTGTGCCAACTCCTGCCCGCACAAGCTCCGGATAAATTTCTTTGGCGCCGGAAGTGCCACCGGTGATATCAAAGCAAACGATTTTACCACAGCGGCTTTCAGGCGATCCGGCGAAAATTCTGGGTCCGGCATTATTTTTGGCTGCTTCTTTATATTCAGGTACATTATTTAAAAGCTCAATGACTTCGCCGACTGTTTCTGGCTTTTTTCTGTCCATTAGTTTTTGTAAGTATTGAAAAACCAGATTGTCAGCCGGGGTATGAATGTTCATATAAGGAATATTAGCCATCTTGGCCGCATCAACGGGGCGCATGTGGTTAATGGGGGCGATTGATCTAGAAACCTGTTGCATGCGTTCACGCATGACACCTTCGGCCACATTAATCGGCACACCGTGGGTTGCCATCATCTCAGCTTGCATATGCATCACTTCATTGAGCGCGGCTAGGGCTTTACCAACCGGATGATGAGTTAAAATGAGATCGACATCAGTGTTTGTCGCCTTGATTAAGGCAATCTCGGCTTCTTCAACATCAATGCCGACTAAAACTGTTTTAACTTTAGTATTTGGATCGCCGTAGTGAAGTCGAGAGTCAGCGTAGGGATTGGTTAATTTTTCTTTATCAAAAAGCTCTTTTTCTTCTTTAGGTAATTTATTGTAGAACTTTTTTTGGTTTTCAAGCCATTTTTGAACACCAAGTTTACCGCGTGGGTCAGCGGCAATGCCGGTTTCTAGGCTCAAATTGTAAATTTGTTTGATGGTCATATTTTTCTTTAAATAGAAATTTCTTGGTAATTTCATTTGTCTATCGGGGGCAATTATAGGGTAAAATCGTTAGAATGTCAAATATGAAATTTAAAAAAGGGCCCCGTAGTGATACGGGGCCCAAAAGGGTGCTTTGTCGCGCTAGTTGCGCAGTTTCTTTTTCTTGGTGGGTTTCTTCTTCTCCTCGATTATCTCACCGACATTGGCTATGCCAGTCGCCGGCGGCGGCTCGGGTTCTTTTTCCGGCTCGACTTTCTCGGCGATGTCGTTGGGTTCGCCTTCGAGCCAGACCTCTTCTTCGACTCTGGCGATGCGCCGAATGATTCGCCGCTCATCACTCAGTAGAATATCAGTGGCGGTCAACAGACCGTCTTTGATCTCCCTATGGAAGATGACGATTGGCGACTGCCGAGATGTTACGGTCACAAGGAGGAAATGATTGACATCTTTCTCGCGATCGACAACATTTCGGATCCAGCTATCATTCGATTCCCGAACGGCAAAGCTGGAAAACTGGTCTTTGTCGAACGCGATGGCGGATAGAAAGCCATCTTCTTCGACTTCTTCCGGGTCTCGGAACACCAACACGGGGCGTTGACCTTTCGCTGTCTTCTCGAACGCGAGTAAAACGGAGGCGTTCAGACCCAGAAATTCGGGCCAGACCTCGTTGGCCTCGGTCTTTGCCGCATCAACCTTTGCCTGGTCGAGAAGCGATTTCGCCGCCTTCTCTGCAGTGCGAATGTTGGCCAGTCCGTGTGCGATGAAGGCGCTATCTTCGCGTTCATCTATGATCTTGGCGAAATATGGACTACTAGTCATCGCCATCAGTCGGATGATCGCTGCTTCGTTGCCGGTCTCACCTCTTCGTGGGCGAAAATAGGAAAGGGTTTCGGCTGGTACCTCGAGCTGCACTCTGGCATTTCGCGCCAGCACTTCCAATCCCTCATCGTTCCTCATTTTACTCGTCCTCCCTGTTTGCAAATGCGTTCAGTGAAGATAATCGGCTTTTGGCCGAACCCTTGGTGGTGGCCGTTTTCAAAACATCGTCCCATATGGGATTAACCCAGTGGGCCTGAGGACCGTCGTACGATCCTCCTTTGGCTCTCACCTTGAGCCCATCGATGATAGCGGTAAACTCCCGCCACGTTACCGGATAATCCATCGCACCTTCTCCGTCTGGCATTTCAGTTCCTCCTTCGAAAAATACGAAATGTTTCGGGCTATATACCTGCCCGTCTGGTCCCCGCAATTGCGGGGCTAAACGGGCTAAAAATAGTCACCCGAAAAACAAAAGAAAGTGAAATTCTCGGTTGTTAAGCTACACAATCAACTTTGCACTATACTACAAACTTGACACCTTGTCAAGGGCTTGTAGAATAAAGATAATGATATTATTAGTAAAGAATAAGGAGGTATTCTATGACTATGATTCAACCAAAGGATTTAATCGAAAACGACATTTTCGAACTCTTGGGTCTAAAGGATATTCCCGAAGAACAGAAGGAAGAACTCATGACTAAAATTATTGAAGGAGTTGAAAGTCGAGTCGTGCTTAGAATCGATGATCTCCTAGAAGATGCAGACCGTGATAATTTCGGCAAGATTTTAGATCAAGGCGATGACCAGGCAATCGCTGACTTTTTACAAACTAAAAATATTAATGTCGGACAACTCGCCGCAGAAGAAGCTTTACTAATGAAGAATGAAATTTTATTAACCGCCCAGGCTATAAAGGAGTAGATATGGCTGAAACAATGACCGGTACACCTCCTTATACTCCCGATTCAAGACCACCTGAAGAAGAGGAGGAAATGGATGATTCTATCGAGGTGGATTTAACACCTGGCTATATGCCCAGTTATTCTCCGGAAGAACCACCAGATGATTTGCCATCATATGCACCAGGTGAGCGTGGTTATAGTCCATATGCGCCTGAAGCTGTTGACTATGAAGCTCTGGCTATCGAGGCGATCAGAGGGGTGATTGATCGTTCTAATCAACGGGCGAATGAACGTTATGGTGGCAGTCGTTTAGGCCGCGTACGCCAATTTTTTAGAAGAGAAGGTTCTAGAAACGATGCGGAGACATTAGAACAAATCGGTGATTGGCAAAAAAACCCCAAATGGAAAAAATGGGCTCTTTTGGGTGCAAAAGTCGCTGGTGGAGTGGGTGTGGCGACGGCTATGGTTGCGACAGGTGGCGCCGGCGCTATTTTAACGCCAATGCTTTGGTCAGCTGGCGCACGAGAAGCTTACGACGGGACTATGGAAGCAGTAGAAGAGTTGGGTTGGGGCCGAAAGCGTAGTGGAGCTGAACTCGGTGTTCAAGCCGTTTTAAGTCAACGAATTATTGCATTAAAAGAAGGTGTACAAAGTGAAGATATTAATGATGCGCGGTTTACGCAGCTTCTAGGTCAAATGCTGGAGGCTGAAAATGCTGTGATTGAAACAGAGCAAACTAATTTTAAGGGGGAACGTAAAGGAAAGCTTATTAGGAGTATTGCCAGTACAGTTTTAACAGTGGGTACTGGTTTAGTCGCGGGTGTACCGCTTGGCACTCACGACTACGATAAGGGTGCCACTAAAGTTGGCAATGTTGTTTTAGATAAAGCTCATCGGGTGATGTGGAATTTGCGCGGCGGTGGACAATTTTTATACAATAGTCCGGCAGAACTTACTAACGTGGCGACCGAAGCAGTCAAACATGGTTACAATCTGACCTTACACGGAGTTTCAGGTGTTGATACTTATCGCCAAATCGGCCATGTTTTAGGTCATGGGTTACCAGTGGCTGAAAAAGTTGGTTTGGCGGCTGCTGGCGCTTATAATCTGGCTCGTAATGTAATTGATTTTATGAAAGGCCGAAAGCCGATTGCGCCGGAGCCAGAGCCGTATGCACCGGGGTATAGCCCATCTTATTCACCTTCCTATGGACCTTCAAGTCCTGCATATGGGTCTTCGGAGGAACCTTCTTATGGATCATCGGATAGTCCTGACTCACCCGATGGCGCTGGCGAGGTGGCCATGGCAGAACCAGCGGCTGAGAGCCATACTTCTGTAGATATAGAGGCTGAAAAAGAGAGCGAGAGGGTAGTAGTTGAAACATATCTTGACAGTCTGACTACCGAAAAGAAGGCGGAACTTTTGGGTTTAGGCGAAGGTGTATCGGGCATGTCGGAAAGATGTAAATATGCGGTTTGTATCCCGGCATCTTACGCTGAGCATGCCGTTATTTATCACACCTTAGAGCAATATTTGGATCAAAAAGATATGGATGGAGAGCCACTGGCACCGGAGGAATTTGAGATTAATATATATGTTAATGGTCCAGACGATAAACGCGAGGATATTGAGCGCACAGTGGGAGAGATTGATCGGTTTAAACAGGATCATCCGGAACTTAGGGTTAATTGTGTCAGTAAAACATTTGGAGAAAGAGCAACAATTGGTGCTTTAAGAAAAGATTTAACCGACTTGACTTTGACGCGCAGTCAAAACCGAGAGAACTCCGATAACTCATTGTGTGTGATTTCTAATGATGCCGATGTGGAAAAAATTGATTCACAATATTTTGCCAGAGCGGGTCAGGTTTTTCAACAAAATCCAGAGCTTAAGATGTTTGTGGGTAAAGATGATTTTCCTGAAAAAGAATATCAGGCCTATCCATATCTTTTAGCTGCCAGGCGGCTATGGCAGTTTACCGATATAGTAATGCGTAACAGAAAATATTCTGATTTTTTACCTAAAACTGTGGGTTTAAATTCCTTTATTCGGGCGCAAAGTTATGCTGAAGCGGGTGGATATCGACCAGAGGATTGGGTTGCAGAGGATTTGAATTTAGCCAGAGATGTTGCGGCTAAACATGGTGGTCGGTCAATCGGTCGAAAGAATATTCCAGTCGTGACCAGCCCGAGACGCGATATGGCTATGATTGAAAAAGGGGTACCACTTGTACATGCTTACAATGATTTTGGCAACGTAGAATCTTTTCGCGAAACGCCTCCTCGACCAGTAGCTTTAGAAAGTTTAGTCCCAGGTAATCCAGAATTTAAGAAACGCTTAAACAAAGAGGCCTCAGCAGTCTTTAATGACCTCTACAACCGTTTTTTCTGGGTCTCTTTTGACCGGAATCCAGAGGTCCGTCAACGTCGCACAGAGCAAGGTAGAGAGGCTGATGTTTCCGATTTAATTGACAAATTAAGAAAAGATCCTCGTTATGGTGGTGAGTCGGCTAGAAAAGCCGGCAAGGCATTTCGAAGAACCATGGAGTTTTGGGGAGCCGAGTATACGCTCGCAGAAGATCAACATGGTAGTTTTAGGGTTAAAATAACTGATATGAGTAAGTTGCAAGAGGGTTTGGCTCAGCATCAAGCGTAAATTTTAAATAAGAAAAGACCCTGACTAATAGAGTAAGTTAGACTTACCTTTTTGTCAGGGTCTTGATATATCGGAGGTCCACTATCTAGTAGTGGACAGTTCTCCAAACTGGACGTCGCCGCCAGGCGCAAAGGCCGACGATCAGAGCGATGGTTGACACCACGATGGCTAACCACGCTAGGTTCGATATTTTACCGATCTTGTTGTCGGTGTAGTTTTCGGCTTGCGAAAGGGTGTACGCGTCGCGCAATTCCGTGAATGAACGCGAGACGACACCGGCTTTGTGCATCTCTTTCCAGATTGCCTTGTGGTGTTTGACGCCAAGCGATCTGGAACCGACAGACACGACCCGGCCGTGACTGTCGAGTCCCATGTTACGGCCACCGACGTAGATGGTTCTGCCGTCGCGGCCATCACGACCGTCGCGGCCATCATAACCATCGCGTCCGTCGCGGCCGGAAGAAATAGCTTCAGGCGACGGCGGTTCGGCTGCCGGAGGAGCCATAGCCATCATTACCGGCTTGGGTGAGGGAACATACCCATCGGAGGAGGAAACCTGATGGCATGAAACGCTGTCATCAGGGACAACTCCTGCCTCGACCTGGTTAGCCGCCACCGGGGCGACCAGGATGACCACCCATAGGATGGTCAGTATAACCAAGAAACCATACTTTTTCATTGTTTTTCTCCTTCAACTGTAATCTGTAATACTGAAATATGTAAGATATGGTATCTGTAACCCCGCAGCTGCGGGGGAAAGCCGAGTTGTTCAGGTTCACCCCTCACACCAATGGAATTGGTAGTGGGGGTTCATCTTGAAACAACCCAGTATACCAAAAAAAGACCCAAAAGTCAAGCCCCCACGGTGGTGGGGTCAATGGTTTGGGGCTCTTGATAGAATGATTTAGTTTTCTAAAGCGTATTTCGTCGCGAATTTAGTTCTTCACTAGCCCGTCTTAATTGTGAGCCGATCTGAAAAACTGGATGGTCGCGGTCCAAACTTTTGATTTGACATTCTTCAAGCATTTTTGGGGACTGAAGTCATTTCGTCAGGATAAAAATTCGGCTGGAGAGCTTTTTTTATTTCTTGATTGGCAATGTCGTTAATGTTTTGTCCGGCTTGAATATTCAGCTTCTTCATAGATATAGCGGCTTGGACAGCTATTTCAAGTTTTTCAAAAATTTCGCTTACTTCGGAAAAGTTTTTCTGTTCGTTAGCGGAAAACTGAGCTCGACCAATTTGGTTTAATAAAATGGTGATTTTATTTGACAATTCTTTTGGCAAAAAATCATAAGAATTACCGAGTTCGACTTGTTTAGTAATCTCTCCGACATATTGGTCAATTTCCATTCGAAGATCTTCGAGTTTTGTTGCGTCCATGCGGTAAAAATTCAAAGTATCAAGTAAAAACTCTCCTGTTAGATTGTCAAGCAACAAGCTAACAGCGGTGCTATAAGCCAAATTTATTTTTTGCGCGTCCGTTCGAGTAGTAGCAAAATCCAAATTATCAGGAATGACTAATTGAGGATTTATTTTAGTTATATTTTCTCTGATTTTAATTTCCTCGGCTGTGTTTGCGAACAATTCAACAATTTGCCATCCTGCCTTCTGGGTGAGGGTAAATTTTTCTTTAATTGGCCAAAAATTAGTCACAAATTCATGTTCTCGCATCACTATATTATCAAAAGTGGAATAAAATCTTGTGTCGGGTCTGAAAATTTTATCAAAGAGCGAAGTCCGACCATATTTAACGATTAGACTTTTAAGATCGGAAGTCGTTAATTCAGTTGTGAATTCTAATGTTTCGGGTGTCGGCCCGAAAGGTAAATCGTCAAGTGGGTTTTGTTGGTTTTGGTTCATATAAAATTCCTTTTAAAATCCAGTATTTACATTTGTCGATCCAGGTCCAAATGACAAGTTTAATGTTCTTGTTCCATTTGCCACAATAATAAAATTAACATATATATCAGATATTCCCTGGTTTTTAGGCCCGACCATCATGGAATGTTCACCTTCTGCAAAATCTGTTGTATAATTCCCACCACTTACGGCAACATCAAAATTTTTATTAGTTGAAGAATCCCGAAATTGTAAAGTTCCTGTGAACAGTTCTCCGTTGACAGTCACTTGTCCTTGAAGTTGACCAAGTTCTTTTATTTGTTCAGCACTTCCGCTATTCGTAGTACTTCCACTTGTGTTTTCGCCTTCGCTCCCGTTAGTTGTGCCACCTCCTCCGCTCGAGCTACTTCCACTACTCGATCCACTGCCGCCGCCGGAGCCACTAGATGGGGTTGAAGGAGTAGTTGGTGTTGGGGTTGTTGGAGCACCACCAGTCGATCCACCACTGCCGCCTGATATGCCTCCCGGAGTTGGAGTTGGAGTTGGAGTTGGAGCACCAGTTCCATTAGAAGATCCGCTATTTCGTCTTCTTGGATTGGTCACGGGGTGTGGATCACCTTCGGGAGAAACTGAAGTAGTGACGGCACCTGGAGTTGAACCATATCTAAGGAATTTATCGTGGACAACTTCGCCAACAGCATTGGTCAAAAATTGTCGATGGGCCATACTGATGGCATCTCGACCAGCTGGAGTGAAATCTTTAACCGAGAAGTGATTTAGAGCATCATCAAGTAAATCTTGATCTTGGGCTAAATCTTGGTACGAAAGACTGGTACCGTTGCTTTCATTGTATTGTCTGGCAATTTCTTCTTCAATTCTTCCACGTTGGGCAGGCATAGGAATTCTGGCTAAACTCTCTTTGTAGGTATTAGACTTAAACATACCAGCGTTGTTTCCATTATGGTCAGTTTGAATAGGATTGCCTTGGGCATCAACTTGTCCTCGCCATGATTCACGAGCCTCCTGAATACGATTTACCCAATCATCAATGGCAAAAACTCCAGCTCTGTCACCATTTCTTACACCCGTTAACACATGTTGCAAATTTGAGTCGCGCTTAATAATACACGCGTCATTCGCCAATCTCTCATTTTGGCTCCATTCGCCTCGAGCGGCTCGATCCATATCCTCATTTGTCCCCCTAATTTCAGCTGTGCCAAAAACTTTTATTTGACCGCTTTCCGCTCTAGTATCTTCAAGGTTATTGAATCCAGTAGTATTAAGAAAATCAGTATTGGCTTCATCCTTTAAGAATGGTGCCATCTCGGCGTGTTGGCGACCGGAAATGTTACGATCTAAGATCGCGTCATAATCATATGCGCCAGCATTGCGTTCACGGAATGCTGTTGCTTGCTGTTGTTTTCCTTTTGCAATTTCAAAAAACTTTTTTTGTAACTCACCGTGAGTGGATTTTCCTTTTGCACTAAAATCGGCCGAGTCATTTATTAAGTCAGCATAAGTTACTCTCTTTGTTCCTCTCTCATTTCCTTCTGAATCGTGAACAGTTGTAGTAACACCGTCAACTCCTTCTCGAAAAGTGCCGTCATCTATAGACTTCTTTAAAACATCACGCTGAGCGGTTTGAACATTGTTATTGTCATCGAGGTTAGATTGACTTTTGTAAAAAATATCCAAACCAATTCTTTTAGCTACGGATTTTTTGGCAATATTAATGCGACTTTTAACATCAACATTTCTGTTGGCGGCTTCCATGGCGGTCAAATCTCCTGTTAACTTGCGAACGTCTTTCTCGCTTAAACCTTCTAATAGATCACCCTTATCCATTTTGTTAATGTTCTCTTGAATCGATGCTTCATTCGTACCGACTGCCGTTCTTGCCTCGTTCTGTCTGAATTCCAATTTATTCATCTTATTTTTTGGTACTCTTTGTCTGGCATCGGCTTTGATGCCCTCGGCTTCTTCTTTTTGGGTTTTTAATAATTCATCAATGTGAGCCGCTCTTGCGCCCATTTGGCGACCGAGCCCCGTTTTATTGTAAAAATAATTGCTTGCAGTACCCTTAACTAAATCTTTTTGTTTTTGAATTCCTGCATCAATTGGTTTTCTCAAAGCTCCGCCTTGTCCTAACATACTGGCTTTCTTTCCCAAATTACCCCACGCACTCATAATAGGACCACCGAGTTTAAAGGGAACAATGGCGGCCAGGTATAGTACGCCACATTCGGCAAAAAGAGCGGAAATATTAAAATTATTTGTACCGTTCGTTGTAACGGTGCAATTTCCGGAACCGATTTGGCTGGCGACCCAAACCAGCAACATGACAATTGGACCCATAAAAGTCCATTTTAGAAACCAACTCCACCATTGTTTAAAAAGTCCTTGAGTCGGAGGAAAGGCGTATAAAATAAAGGCGACGGGTGCGACAGCGACCAATAGAAAAATAACAAATTTTCGAATCCAAAGCAGGAAAGAGAGAATTAACACCGCTATTAAAACAACAAGCAGTATTATAACAACAATAATTAAACCACCAGCTATAAGCGCTCCGACACCACCGACACCGCCAGTTAAAAGTGACACAATAGTTGCTGTAACTGTAAGATTAGTACCAGCTTGTGAAGTTAAAAATCCCATACCGCACAATAAATCATGCGCGAGTCCTGCTGGGTTACCGGCAAAAGTATTGGTTAAAACTTGAGCCGCATCCACAATCATGCGGCAAATGAGCAAACTAAAGTTAGCCATAATAATGCCGATAATAAGGAGTGGTAAGGACTTTTTGATGGCGTAAGTGTCGTATTGGAGGTGAACGATATTGACGACAGCGACGAATAAAAGCATAACGATGACGATGACATTGGCGAGCGCCAGCGCTACTTTCCAGACCGTAAAAATCCAGGTTTGGCTACTTTTGCCATTAACTAAATCGGTGTGTAAATCTTGGGCGTGGGTAATACCAAAAGATGGGGTAAGATTTTGTTGAAAATGACTAAACAAAAATAAACCAACTAAAACTATGAAGGCAGAAAAAAATCCGATTAAAATTATTTTATCTGTGTTTTTCATTAATTAATTATTTATCTAACTAATCAAGGGGCTGTAGGAGTGATATCACAATCTTTATCTTTACAAAGACCGAGAGCCGGGTATAATACTTTGCCAATCACCCAGCCAATAATCGATGATTCCCAGTCAATGATTGTGCATTGCATTTTACAGATCGCGTCTTGTATTGCTCCTGAAATACTAAACCATCCAGTTGCAGGACACGCTTTTGTGCATTTGTCTTCGCCGCCAGTGGGTGGAGTATCGACTATTTCTGTTCCCGGTCCAGTTCCGGTCTTAATTGTTGGGGGCTTAGTGCCTGTTGGGTCATTACTAAGGGTTATGTTACTGGTTTCATAGTTAGTCCGATATAGCCCCCCGAATGTGTCTTGCCAACATATGTGAGCAATTGCTCTAAAAACGGCATCTCCATTTTTAGCAACTTCAATTGTCTTACTGGTTTGTTCAGCTGTGCCCAACGACCAAGTTTGTGGTTGTGGACGAACTTTTACAATCTCCCCTGCTGATTTAGCCCAACTGTTTATTGCATCAGGTTTGACGACTTTATAATTAATTTTAAGATTGACTTTAATTTGAGTTTCACTAACTCGTTCAGCTGTTCCATCTAGAGAAACTTCAATGGGACGATCGGTGGTACCGGTGTAAAGAGGAATAGTGTCATTACACGATGTGAGGGAGGCAATAGCTTTAGTTTTTGGCGGATTGACAAAAAAAGAACCTAAAAAAAATGTAAAAATTAGAACATAGATTAAAGCATGTTTGGCTATTTTCGAGATCTGACACATAAAAACCCTCCTTTTTTGACTTCAATTTTATTGTATCACTATTTTGGCCAATGCGCACTAATTAACATTTCTTCCTCAACAAAATTGTTTTGTTTGAGGTTTTGCCAGATACTCTCGGTCACAAAAGGCATAAAGGGGTGCAGGATAATTAATGACTGATGCAAAGTATAAAGTAAAATTTCATGAGTATTGTTATCATTCTGCTTTTTTGCAGTTTCGATATATTGATCGGCAAAATCGTGCCAGATAAAATCATATAAATCGTGAGCGGCCTGACCAAAACGGAATTTGTCTAAATTTTCATCGGTGGATTTGATGACTTCTTCTAATCTGGCTAATATTTGTTTATCCGCTTCTGTTTTTGGTTTCAAATGACTTTCGACTTTATGGACTTTATGACTTTCGACTTGCAAGATTGTAAATCTAGCGATATTCCAAATCTTATTAGCAAACTTTTGGCCGGCTAATATAGCTGCTTCATCGAATTTAATGTCTTGAGTGCCGGTGTTGATATACATCAAACCAAATCGGGTGGCGTCAGCGCCGTATTTATCAATTAGCTCAAGTGGGTTGACGCCAGTGCCCAGTGACTTACTCATTCGTTTACCTTCTTTATTAAAGACGGTTGGGTGAATATAAACTTCCGAAAATGGTTTTTGGCCCATAAACTCAATCCCGGAAAAAATCATGCGTACAACCCAAAGCATATTAATGTCACGGGCGGTGGAAAGAATCGAAGTGGGATAAAAATAAGCCAGATCTGACTTCAGACTACGGTCTACGGACTTCGGATTTGTGTCGTCTGTAGTCTGTGGTCTGTCAGCACCCTTGGGCCAGCCCAAAGTAGCAAAGGGCCAAAGAGCACTTGAAAACCAAGTGTCTAAAACATCATTCTCACCCTCGATTGGAATTTTATGGCCCCAAATGATCTGGCGGGAGATACACCAGTCGCGAATATTTTCCATCCAATCAATGTAAACCTTTTTCCAATGTGCCGGTGTAATTTTTATTTCATCGTTTTTAATCGCTTCAATTGCGGGCTTAATCAGCTCCTTCATCTTTAAAAACCATTGCTTTGATGGTTGGGGCTCTATTTCCCGGCCGCAACGGTAACAAACACTTAAATTATTGGTGATGTCTTCAGTTTTTTCCAATAAATTCTCTTGCTTTAACCATTCAAGTATTTTTTCCCGGGCTTCCAGAACCTTTAAACCTGCAAAACTACACCCCTGGGGTGTTACTTTCCCATATTGGTCAATCACTGTGATCCTATCCAAATTATTTTTTTCGGCCATTTCAGCATCAATAAGTGAATGGGCTGGAGTAACACCGACGGCGCCAGTGCCGAATTTTGGATCAATCGATTTTTCGCCAATAATTTTGATTTTTCTTTGAACACCGGCAAAATTAATTTCAAAGGTCTGACCGATATATTTTTTATATCTATCATCGGACGGATTAACGGCTACAGCCGTATCGCCTAATTTGGTTTCTGGCCTGGTGGTGGCAATACTAATAGGAAAATTCTTATCATATTTAAAATAGTAAAGTTTGGCCGGTTGCTCCATATATTCTACTTCAATGTCAGAAAGTGAAGTCTGACAACGCACACACCAGTTAATGACACGTTCACCTTGGTAAATTAAACCTTTATCGTAATAGTGTTTAAACGCTGCCTGAACTGCTTTGGCGTAATCATCATCCATGGTGTAGCGCTGGCGCGACCAGTCACAGGAACAGCCCATTTTTTTAAGCTGGTCTGTAATAGTGTGGCCATACTCGTCGACCCATTTTTCTATTTCTTGGGTAAACTCTTCATGGCTCAAGTCCTGTTTTTTGATACCCTTTTTGGCTAAGCTTTTTTCCACCACATTTTGAGTGGCAATTCCAGCATGGTCGGTACCGGGGAGCCAGAGAGTAGGGACGCCACGCATTCGGGAACGACGAATCAAAATATCCTGAATAGTATTGTTTAAAGCGTGGCCCATGTGAAGAGAACCAGTCACATTGGGTGGAGGAATGACGATAGCGAAAGGTTTCTCATCGGGGTCAATTTTAGGCGTAAATACCCCTGATTTTTCCCACAATGAATAAATGTTACCCTCGGTTTCCTTTGGGTTGTAGGTTTTGGATAATTCTTCCATACCGATATTCTACCAGTATTTTAAGATAGTTTCAAATTTGAATTGACGTTAATTTTGTCCCAAGTAGTTTTTTGGTCTAAATGATACGCGGCGGCAATCCCGATCATGGTGGCGTTATCGGTGGAAAGTATTGGTTCTGGAACATGATACGATACCTTCCATGGCAGTTTTTCCGCAGCTTTTTGCATCTGTTCTCGTAATTCTTTATTAGCTGAGACTCCACCGCAAAGGCAGATTGATTTTGGCTTAAATTCATAAGCGGCTTTAATAGTCTTATTGATTAGAATATCGACAACTGCTTGTTGAAAAGAAGCGGCGATACTGTATCTAACTTTTGGTGATAGTCGACCAATTTTTTTGGTTTCATTTAAAACAGCGGTTTTTAATCCTGAAAATGAAAAATTGTAATCCTTGCGATCGATCATCGCACGAGGGAATTGAAACACTTGAGGATTACCTTTTTCGGCAGCTTTGGAAATGGCTGGTCCGCCCGGATAATCTAGGCCCAGCATTTTCGCCACTTTATCAAATGCCTCGCCGGCGGCATCATCCAAAGTTTGGCCCAGAGGAATAATCTCGGTATGGCTTTTCATTAAAACCAATCCAGTGTGGCCGCCACTGACAATTAAAAACAGAGCAGGAAATGTCGGGTGTGGCTCTGTTGCCCAATTGGAATAGATATGTCCCAACCAGTGGTTGATACCGATTATAGGTTTATTTTTTACATATGCATAGGTCTTGGCAAAGTTGACACCAATTAGGAGTGAACCAATTAATCCAGGTCCTGTAGTAACGGCGATTAGATCCGGATTGATGTTATTTAGTGCTTCTGAAACTACAGGGATAATTTTTTCAGCGTGAGCCCTCGATGCTTTCTCTGGAAAAACACCGCCAAATTGCTTATGGATATCGATTTGGGAGGCGATGACGTTTGATAAAATACGGATATCTTTTCCGTTTTTTTCTACCACTGATGCTGCGGTTTCATCACAACTTGACTCGATAGCAAGTATTTTCATTTGATTTTTCTCTCTTGTTAGTATTTAATTAAACCACGAAAGATAGCGCTTGAACAGGGGGTGTATATCTAGTGGTAAGAATCGGCATCAATGCGTCCGGAGGAGATTTCGGTGACCAGGTAGTAAGAACAGCAGTAGCATCTGTAGCAAAAGATAATCCTACGCTAGGAATCAACTTTTATAGTCAGAATCACATTGTAGATCTTGTTTGGGAAAACCTTAAGATGATCAAGTGTGGGTCCGCTTCAGATGAACTTCGTAGAATGCTTAAAGACATGGCTGAGGGCAAGATCAACGCCATTATCACCGCAACACAAAGTTCAAGATTACTGGTTGCGATTAATGATTACCTGCTATCTGGTGTGAAAAGGCCTGGTCTGATTGCGCCTTTTCCGACCAGATCAGAGTACAAACTTTCTTATATTATGGATGTTGGGGCAACGGCGAAGGTTGATGATCCGGAAGTTTTTAGTGGTTGGGCACATCTTGGCACCGATTTTATAGTATCCCAGGCAGGAATTGCTCATCCAAGGATCGGTCTTGGAAATATTGCTTCAGAAAGAGCCTGTCCGGTGATTTCAGCTATCGATAAGCGTTTACGCAATATACCCGGGTATGTAGGTTATGTAGAACCGAAGGACTTTATTGGTGGCAAAGTCGATCTGCTTTTGACAGATGGTTTTGCCGGGAATTGGACGCTCAAATGGACAGAGTATTATCTCGATTTTGTTTTTGACAAGCTAATTGAGCTTATTGGTGAAAAACCTGGTAATTCAGACATGAAAGAGGTGATCGAACAGCAACAACAGAAATATCTTTCCTATGATGCTCACCTTGTCAGTCCTTTATTGGGTGTAGAAGGTGGAACGGTCTTTCGTGTTCATGGTGCAGCTACTTCCGAGCAGATTGCTAAGGCCTTTATTGTGGTTAACACACGTTACAAACTTGGTTAAGAACAAATGAATATAAGCTCTGGTATTATTATATCGGGGCTTTTTAGTGTAAAATAAAGACGTGTCATCACTACTTCAAACTAAAATTTGGGCGGATTTTCGCGCAACGCAGGGTTGGTCTTACAACAATATTGACGGTATTTTTGTTTTGCGCCGAAAACTTTTTTTAGGTAAAACATTTTTATATGCGCCAGAAGTTAATTTTAATGCTATAGCAAATTTTGATATTTTTTTAGAAAATGCTATAAAAATTGCGAAAATAAACCAAGCCATATTTTTAAGGTTAGAGATTTTAGATGAAAGCAGCGAAGGAATTAGCAAACAACTTGACAAATTAAAGGAAAAAGGTTTTATTAAGGCCTTTGAAGAGACACAACCGGAATATCGCCAGATTGTTGATATATCTGGTTCAGAGGAAGAAATTTTAGCCCAAATGAAGGAAAAAGGCCGCTACAATATTAAAATCGCCCAGCGCAAAGGGGTGCAAATAGGAACGAGTGCGAACGTAGACGAATTCTATCGTTTATTTCAAGAAACGGCTAAACGAAACGGCTTTAAAATTCGACCAAAAAATTATTTTCAAATTCTACTTGATAATTTAAGTGATGACGGGTATGCTGAATTGCTGGAAGCCCATTTTGAAGGCCAAGTCATTGCCGCAGAAATTGTGACTTATTTTCGAGAGACGGCCACTTATCTTTATGGCGCTTCAGGTAATGAGTCTCGCGATACTATGGCACCATATTTGCTTCACTTGGAGGCGATGCGACGAGGCAAACAAAGAGGGTGTAATTATTATGATTTATTAGCGGTGGCGCCAGAGGGAGAGAAAACAGACTACAGACTACAGACTACAGTTGAAGATCGTAGCTCAAAGACCGTAGTCCGTGGTCCGAAGTCTGTAGACCATAAGTATGCTGGTATTTCTAGGTTTAAACGACAATTTGGCGGTCGGACTGTCCAGATTGTTGGTGGATATGATTTAGTATTTAAGCCGACTTGGTATAGGATTTTCAAGATAGTTGAACAGTTTAGAAGACATTAAAATCCAAATATCAAATTAAAAATGTCAAATAAAATCCAAATGCCAAAATAAAAATTTTAATTTTGGATTTTGAGCTTTATTTGTAATTTGGCATTTTGCCTTTGACATTAAACATTATTATCATGAGAAACTATTTAAGAAAAATTTTACCATCATCTATCATTTTATGGACACACCAGCTTCGTGGTATGCTGGCCGCTTTTGTTTATGGCTTTCCCTCTAAAAATCTAAAAGTGATTGGGGTAACTGGAACTAATGGTAAAACCACAACTTGTAATATGATTGCTAAAATTCTGGAAAAAGCTAATTACAATGTGGGTATGGCGACTACCATCAATTTTAAGATCGGTCCCAAAGAGTGGGTTAATAAAACCAAAATGACCACTGTTTCGCCTTTTGCCCTGCAAAAATTCTTAAAGGAATGTGTCAAAAGCGGTTGCCATTGGGTTGTGCTAGAGACGACTTCACACGCCATTGCTCAATATCGCAACTATGGTATCAATTACGACGTGGCGGTTTTGACTAATGTCACTCACGATCACTTGGATTATCATAAAACCTTTGAAGAATATCGTAATATGAAAGCGAAAATGTTTTCCTCGGGCCACTCAGTTAACATTATTAATGTTGATGATAAGGCGGCGAAGTTCTTTGCGGAGTTGCCGAGCCCCAAAATTATTACTTATGGTACTGATACGCCGGAAAATGGTCACTTGATTAAGCCGGAAATACTAGGCAAGAAAATTATGCTTGAACCTGGTGGTTCATTGGTCAGCGTTGTTACCCCGATTGGTCAGATTGCTTACGAATTGCAATTACCGGGAAAATTTAATATCTATAACGCTTTGGCGGCGACGGCAGTGGCGGTAGCTTTGAATATCCACTTGAGTGTTTGTAAGCAAGCTCTGGAGTCGATCGATGTGATGCCAGGGAGGATGGAAAAAGTTGATCTTGGCCAGTCGTTCACGGTTTTGGTTGATTATGCTCATACGCCAGATGCCTTAGAGAAGATTTACCAAACCTTACAAATTGCCAAACGAGCCCGGATTATTTCGGTCCTGGGTTCCTGTGGCGACCGTGATAAAACTAAAAGGCCGATTTTAGGAGCGTTGGCGGGACGCAATGCCGATGTGGTGATTGTGACCAATGAAGACCCTTATACTGAAGATCCATCGAAAATTATTGAAGAGGTGGCCTCTGGAGTACCCCGGGGTGCCGATCCGAAAAAACCCAAGGTGAGCGGGGAGAACTTCTTTAAAATTTTAGATCGCAAAAAAGCAATTTCTAAGGCTATCAATATGGCCTACAAAGACGATATTGTACTCATTACCGGCAAGGGTGCCGAGGAATGTATGGTGTGGGGGGACAAAAAAATTCCTTGGTCCGACCGAAAAATTGTTAAAGAGTTGTTACTCAAGCGGATCAATGGATAATTCGCAATATAAGTAAATACTGTGATATATTTGAAATAAGGAGAAAAATGCACTTAGATAAAGACGATTTGAAAGAGATTGATAAGATTGTTAGTAAAAGAATTGACGAAAAAGTCGGCAAGATTGTTGATGAAAAAGTTAGTAAAATCGTGGGTGATGAAATCAACGCCTCGGAAAAAAGAACCGATGTTAAGTTTGCGGCTTTTGAAAAAAGAACCGATGTTAAGTTTGCGGCTTTTGAAAAAAGAACCGATGTTAAGTTTAATAATTTGGAAAAAAGATTGACTCAAAAAATTGATGATAAGGTTGATGAAGGGATAGAATTTTTGGCCAGAATTACCAATAACGGATTTGCAGCCAATGAGAAAGCTCATAAATTAATCAGTGAAGATATTGCGGATCTCAATTTTAAAGTGTCGGAGACACCAACTAAAACTGAATTTCATATTCATGAAAAACGTATTGCGCGAACCGAACTCAAATTAGGCCTCAAGAAGAGTTAATTTTTCTTATTTAATATTCCACTCTCGAGGTAAGATAAACCCTCGCTTTTTTTATGTTTATCTGTTAAGGTGGGGGGAGATTGGGGGTGGTAACCTTGACAATCAAGAGAATTGCTTTGATAGAAAAGGCAGGGAAAGAACGTTTCAATATTTATACCTTAACGCGAATGCCTAGAGGGATTACACTGCTTGCGGCGATTATGAAAAACCTCGGCTATGAAGTTTCTTGTTATGTTGAATCGATCAAAAAGATCAAGTGGCAGGACTTGATGAACTATGATTTGATTGGTTTTAGTATCATCTCTTGTACGGCGAAGCCGACTTACGAGATGATCGAGAAACTTCGTGCTAAGGGTTATGAAGGCGAAATTGTAGTCGGTGGACCACACGCGACGACGATGCCTGAAGAATCTTTATCTGCTGGTGCCAAAGTGGTGGTGCGTCACGAAGGCGATAAAACCTTTCCGGAATTGGTGGCGGCCATCAATGATAAGACTCGATTCTACGATATTGATGGTATCACCTGGATTGAAGATGATATTACTTGGACTAACCCAGATCGGCCATTTTTGACCGAGGCAGAACTATCAAAACTGCCTTTCCCTCTGCTCGAAAGTATTGTCGGTTTAGATCGGATGAATCTTATGCCGCTGACTTTCAGCCGCGGTTGTCCCTATGGTTGTGAATTCTGTGGCGTGGAAGGTATGTACGGTAAGAAATATCGCGCCGCTTCCCTTGATTGGAGAATTCAGCAACTAACGACTCTCAAGCATGAGTATCCGGGACTTTGGCAAACTTGTCCCACCTTTTTGACCGATGATAACCTCAATGGTACTCCTCGGACAAAAAAGATCACTATCGCCATGCTTGGAGCAATGGTTCGCGAAAACCTAGTTCCTCCCAAGGGTTTTATCTGCCAGATGAAAGTGACGGATATTACTCCAGAATTGGCCAAACTGTTGAAGGATACGAATTGCCTTTTTGTCTGTCTTGGGATCGAGTCGGTTGACGACGAAAATCTGGAGCTGATGGACAAGCAACAAACTGCTCGGGAGATTCAGAATGCTCTTTCTATTCTCAAGGAATATGGTGTCGCTGCTTTAGCTATGACCATAGTTGGCACTGATGTTGATACCTTCTGGTCATTCTGGCGGAGTATTCGACTGCTTCAAAAGTGGGGTATTACTTACCTTCAGGTTTTGGCACTGGTGCCACTGACAGGGACTAAGATGACTCGTCGCCTTGAGGAAGAAGGTAGACAGTTTGACCACAATTACAACAAGCATAATGGAATGCACCCGGTTATAAAGGCCAAACGCATCAGTAAATTCGGTATTTGGGCCGCAGTTTACTTGATTGGATTCGTTTGGTTCTATGTTCCTATGCTTTTCCGGAAAGATTTCAAATTCAGGCGTTTGATTTGGATTGGTTTTGTCCAGTTACTCAAACAACTCTGGCGCAATGCTATCAGCTCCTAAACTCTTTAGGGGCTTTTTTTATTCCTTGAAATTGGTAGAATAAGACCATGATTAAAAACCGTTTTGTTTTAATTGATGCTTTCGCTCTCATTTTTCGGGCTTACTATGCCCTGCCGCCGTCGCTAACGACCGATGGGCATCCGGTTCAAGCCGCCTATGGATTTGCTTCAGCACTCCTTTCGGCTATCAAAACTTTGCAGCCAGAATATTTAGCTGTTGGTATGGATTTGCCTAAACCAACTAAACGTCACGAGGCCTTTGTCGAGTACAAAGCTCATCGGGCGCCAATGCCTGAGGATTTAGGGGCGCAAATTCCTTTTGTTAAAGATGTTCTAAAAACTATGAATATACCCTATTTTGCGGTTGAGGGGTACGAGGGGGAAGATATACTGGCCACAATAGTGGCCAAAGTCAAAAGTCAAAAGTCAAAAGAGGATATGGAATACATTATAGTTACCGGGGATTTGGATTTATTACAGTTGATTGATGAACAAACCAAAGTTTACTCGATGGCACGGGGGATTAATCAAGCTATTATGTACGATATCGCCAAGGTGAAGGAAAGATATGGTTTGTCGCCGAAACAATTTGTGGATTTTAAAGCGCTCAAGGGTGATGCTTCTGATAATATTCCGGGAGTGCCGGGGATCGGAGAGAAGGGAGCGGCTAAGTTGATTATTGAATACGGAAATTTAGATAAAATTTATGAAAATATTGAATTAATTTCGGGAAAAGTTCAAACCTTACTTAAAGAGAATAAAGAGACAGCTTATTTAAGTCAAAAATTAAGTAAAATTACGCCAGACGCCCCACTTGAATTTAATCTGGCTGACGCTAAAATTCACCAATACGACCAGCAAAAAACCATTGCCCTCTTTAAGAAATTGGGTTTCAAGTCCCTGATTGATCGTTTGCCTCGAGAAGAAATAAAAGAACCCCAACCAAAGCTGTTCTAAATCAGAAATCCCACCGCAAAGGTGGGATTTGAGCTCGATAGGAAGAAAAAAGTGGTGACTATTTCATGATGATGAAGTGAATCTCGGATTCGGCTACGAGTTTGCCATCAACTTCCGCTTTGACTTCGGCGATTCCACCCCGTCCGGGGCTCAAGTGAGTTAGTCGACCAGTATAAACAATGGTGGCTGGCGGTTCTACTGCCCGGCGAAATTTGGTGTTGATGCCGGTGAGGAAGAAATTGCGGCCTTTCATCTGCGGCTCTTTCTGAGCAAGCTGGGTGACCGTCTGGTTCATACCCTCCTGCAAATGAACACCGGGGAAGATGATATTACCAGGGAAGTGGTCGGCGGAGAGGATAACCTCATTACCGTGATAGTCGAATTCGGCAGTTACCTCTCTGTTATCTGTAAGTTGTGTCAGCCGATGGATGAACTGGAAGCCTCTACCTTGGGGCAACTGTAATAAAAGTGAATCCTTTTTTTCTGTCACAACGCTTATCACAACCTCCTTGACTTGTATGTATTGCTGTCCTAACGACAGCTTTACTGTTGTCTCAACAACTTCATATGATATATTAAATAAGAAGGAAAGTCAAGAGAACTAATTTTAGAATTTATTTGATTTGAAAAACCTATTAGCGAGGTTTGAAGGCTAAACCGGTTGCAATTCGTTCTTCAGACCCCTCCATGGTCTGATTGACTCTTTTGTAGCCGTTACTGTTGGCAACAATCATTTCGGCGCAGTTGCCGCCATCCAGGTTAATCGCCGACGAGACGTCGCCCTTTGTCCTCATGTATCTTGCCATGTCCTGGAGGGTCATGCCTCTGGACATGCGGGTCAATCCCAGGATTTTGGAGAGTAGGCCATTTTCGATACATGAGCGGGTAAATCTGGTCAAATTGTCCCAGATGGATCTTGAAAAACCGCCGATGTCGCCGCGAACTAGACGTAAAACTGTCTCTTTCGGGCGAACGGCGAACCACTTGGTACTGCCTTCTGCTACCACCACCGTGAGATAACGACCATCATTGGAAATACCCACGGCAGTTCGAGCGGTCTGTCGTCCGCTAAGATGGGGGTTACCTCCTTCTTGGACGATGTACTCACCGTACTGCAGGAACTGGGGCGCCCCAGAGATGATAGACTCGGGTGGTTTGGGTGTCACGTGAAGGTGGGTTAGAACCATCTTGCTATTAGAGAAATTCCTTTTGGCCCAGCCGTACACGGAAAGATCCGATAATACGGTGTTTTCGTTTGCAGCTACCAGGATTATCTCATTCCCTTCCGGTTTGAGGTTGGTTTCCGGGTTCTCCACAACCTCGGTAATGACACCGTGCAGGTCATTATCACCTTCTTGGCAGTTCTCGAGTGAAACTCGGGCCTGAAGGACCTCTTTGGCGCAACCTGCTCCGTCGGCTTGGCCGTGGGAGGCGGTGTAAACACCAACATCACCAGGGACATAATCGTCGGAGTTATAGCTCCAGCGAAGCCGGAATTTATCCGGTTTGTTCCCGGGTTTATTTGGATTAGTGATCTCAACGCGGGCATCCGAGGCAAACTGATACGTATCGATGTCTGCCCGAGTGCCGTTATTTGAGAATCCAAGTGCCGGACGATCCTTACGCGGAGCGGTGAAGCGTCGACCGTGAGATAAGAGAAATCCTTGAACGCTTTTGGCATTGTAGAAATCTCCGTTCACGGCGGCTGTGGCTCCAGCGGCTTGGAACATTTGCGAAAGGGTCCGCTTGCCATCGGCCATGTCTTGAGCCTTCAAGATCATGGGCCTAGTTTGTTCGAGGTCGATGATCAGCGTGTGTACTTCACACTTGTTGAACATCTCGCTCGAGTAAGTGATACCCGGGGCCAGCTTTGTCGGCGGGTCGGGGCGGTTTTGAAGGTGTACAATGATGAGACCGACTAGATGCGTCGCAATCAACACACCTACGATTTTCACCGCCATTATAGTTTGTCGCTGCCTGTCTATACTGGCGATTTTCTCGGCTTGGCGGCCAAAGAAGGGAATCATGGAAGGTAAAGCCATGGCGATAAGTGCAATCAGGCCGGCAAACACGCCAATGGCGCGAATCACCAATCCGATCTGCTGGGAATTACCGCCTCCCATGAAAACGGTGAAGAGTAGGATGGCGCCGAAAATCGCACAACGGGTTTTCCAGTTCATTTCAGTATGTCCTCCTGTAGTTTTTTAGTTGTTAAGGTATGTAAGTTGACTTGCAACCTGATAGTATAGCATTCTTCAGGCGGTTTGTCAATAATTTTGGAGTTATTAGTAAAAATGATAAAGTAAAAATAACAATGGTCATATTTTTTTATGGGCAGGATTCTTACAGATTATCAATCCAAGAAAAAAAGCTGAAAGAGAAATTTATTTCAGCTTCTTTGGGTGATACTAATTTGGCTGTTTTAGATAGTAAAACACTTACTTATGACGAATATATTCGTCAAATTTTAGCCATGCCGTTTTTATCTAAAACTCGACTGGTCATCATTGATAATATTTTATCTGAAGGAAAAAAGGACATACAGGATCAAATTGGCGAAGCATTAAAAAAAGTACCAAGCTCCACTGTTTTGCTATTTACTGAAACCAAACCTGATAAGCGGTTAAGCTTATTTAAGAAGTTAATCAAAGTGGATAAGGTCCAAGAATTTCCCGTTCTAGAGGATATCCAAGTTAAGCGCTGGATCAAAGCTGAAACGGAAAACCGAGGTGGTCAAATTGATTCAGACGCTATTAATCTTTTATTTCAAAACATTGGTCCGGATCTTTGGCGGCTAAGTAATGAAATCGACAAGCTCATAGCTTACAGTAAACAGCTCACAGCTGAAAATATCGAATTATTAGTCCAATCTCAGGTGGATCAAGATATTTTCCGGTTAGTTGATGCATTGGGTCAAAAAAACTTTAAAAACGCGCTCAAAGAAACGACACGTCTTCAACAAACCAGTGGCAATGAAATCTATATATTTACCATGATTGTTTATCAATACCGTAATTTGTTAATCGTTAAAGATCTTCAAGGCAGGAAAATTAATAATTCCTTTGCCATTGCTAAAGCTTCGGGGCTGAACCCCTATGTGGTTCAAAAAACCATGGCTCAAACTGGGCGTTTCACTATGGATGAATTAAAAAAAAACTATGCTACACTGTTGGATTTTGACGGAAGATTAAAAACTGGTAAAATAGAAGGAAAGGCGGCAATAGCTTTGTTGTTGGCGAAGCTTTGTAAGTAGGAGGGTTTTTGAAAAATTCGGAACTAACTCGAGCGATTTTAAAAGGCATGGGCTTTCGTTGGAAAAACTTTCTGGTCTTTTCCTTATTTGTGGCAGCATTTTTTGGTGCTCTATATTTTTGGCGTCTTAGCGATGTTTCACAAGCCTCATTCGATTTTTCCGATGTAGCTCAGTACCAATCCCTAGCAATTAAAAATGTCGATATCGTGATCAAATCAAATGGACAAGTACTGATGGATGGTAAAAATATGCCATCAGCTATTAAAATTTATGCTGATCATGATGAGATGAGGATGATCTTGTTGGATAACCCCGGTATTTTTATCCAAAGTTTTACGGTTACAGTACATTTGCCCCAAGCGGTCAGAAAGAACGAAATTGAACAAACCACTTATGCGATTCACGGCGTCGGTTCATATCATAATTATTTTCAAAATGATCAGACTTTAGTTTATGAGGCCGACAATATTTCTTCGACCTCAACTTTGACGATTTTAGCTAAATTCCCCAAGGGTATGATTCAGCCCCCAACAGCTAAGGTTATTTTATATTATATTTCGGCGGTTTCGGCGCAATCTTACCTTATTTTAGCGATTATTTTGCCACTTATTACTTTAATCGTGACGTTATTTATGGTCTTGAAACGCCGCAAGGATCAAATTATTTCACTTAATGTTTCGCCCAGTGCTCAGCCACCGGCCTTGGTTTCACCGGCAGTCGTTGGTGTTTTGCTTGACGGTCGGGTTGGTCCGCGTGAAATTGCAGCGACTTTGATTGATTTAGCTCAGCGTGAATATATTTACATTATTCGCAAAGATGCCAGTTTTACCTTTGGTAAACGTAAATCAGTACCATTTGAAGACTTACCGGAACTTAAGTTATATGAAAAAATTTTACTTTCCAAAATTTTTATGCCCAATGATTACCGAAGCACAAAAGCGGATGTGGAAATGCGCGTTGGTCACCATATTTTTTCGCGCAAAATAGCTCAGGTCTTTTTAGGAATTTACAATGAAGCGACTCGCGCGGGTTATTTTATTCAAAACCCAGCCCGAGTTCATGCCCGTTGGAAATACACCGGTATTACTTTTCTCTTTTTATCGCTACTAGGGTTTGCCCAGAGTGCTTTTTATGCGCCGGATCCCAAGTTCACTCTGTTTTTTTGGGTCGGAGGAATGGCTGCGGCTTCAGTAATTATCAAAATTTCTGGGTTAATGCCAGCCAGATCTGATTTGGGCAGCCGACATTTAACTCCATGGATGGCGTTTCGAAAATATTTAAAACTCAATCAGATGGTTCCTCGCGGTGCATTTTCTCAAGATATCTTTGCCCGATATTTAGCCTATGCAGTGGTTTTTGGTGTTGAAGATGCCTGGGCGAAGCGTTTTATGCAAGAAAGATTTGCCAAACCAAAATGGTACGAATCACAAGAAACGACAGTGACTTTAGATGAATTTATTGGTGGTCTGTTTCCTCTTATTTCTTTTGCCAGCGACCTTCTGGCCGGTTCCCACGAGCCAACAGTAGAGTAGAGAAAAGATAGAAAATTATATTTTAAAACTTATAGTGTTTAACTAAACCTAAATCGTTTTTGGGCCAGAAGACAAACCATGCTTTACCAATAAGGTAACGTTTATCGGCTACACCCCAAATACGAGAGTCCGATGAATTTGCTCGATTATCACCCATCAGAAAGTACTCATTTGTTTTAAGGACTCTGTTTAAGTCGGGTGAAGTTGCTGTTCCCTTGGCTAAATATGGTTCACTGATTTTTTTGCCGTCGATAAAAACTGAACCATTTGCAATCGCGACAGTATCGCCAGGTATTCCTATAATTCTTTTAATGTATTTTTTGTGCTCTGGGTCACCGGGGAATTTAATAACCGAAACATCACCACGCTCTGGTGTGCCAAAGAGATATTGCCAACGGTTAACGCCAATAATTTCATTAGTATGAAAATTTGGTTCCATCGATAGACCATCAACAATAATTAAAGTCGCAACAAAAAAATGGATTAAAGAAAGCAGGATAACACCTACAATTAACCATTTAGTTAGTTCATATAAACAGCCGGCACCGTAATATGCTTTTTCTTTTATTTCAGCTTTTTTTTCACTCTGAAGAGCGTCTTTAATTGACTCAGGCGATGTTGATAAATTATTCAAAATCCCCTCCGAAATATTTGAAAGATTATTTCTTAGATGGCTTTTTGACGACCACTTTTTTTGCTACAACTTTTTTTTCAGTAACTTTCTCGACTGGTTTAGTAGTAGTTTTCGCAGTTTCTTTAGGCGAACTGAACTTTTTACTCAAAGCTGATTTTAATCGTGCAGCCTTGTTTTTATGAATAATACCGATTTTGGCGGCTTTGTCGATAGTAGAGACGGTTTTGTTGACTGTTTTTTCATCAACACTTTTAAGCGCTTTGTCTAGTGACACCTTTGCTTTGTAATTTTGAGCTTGTTTTGTTCTGGAAACCTTTAAAGATTTCTTGGCGGACTTAGTTATTGGCATGATTCTCCTAGAAAAATGAGACTTGATTAATTTACTATCACCAATTTATCATATTTTAGAACTCTTGACAAGAGTCGGGGTATTTTATATCATAGATAGTTATAACAAATCCCTGTAGATTTGCGCGGAAATTTTTTAAAGAGTTTAAAAAATTATGGAATTAACCCCTAAACAACAAACAGTCGAATCACTTAAAGGCGCGCAAAACGTTCTACTTTTAACGCATGAAAATCCTGATGGCGATGCTTTGGGATCCATTTTAGCTTTGCAAATGGTTTTAACTAAACTGGGTAAGGTGGCTACAGCGGTAGTGACCGATCCAATTCCCAGTGCTTATCAGTTTTTGCCGGCTAAAGATGTTTTAACTCAAACTTTTAAAGGCACCAAGGATTTTGTCATTTCGGTGGACACTTCAAAAACCAAAGTCGAAAAGATGGGCTATAAAAATTTGCCCGATGAGAATAAATTAAATATTATTATTACTCCACTTAAGGGTGCCTTTTCTGTGGAGGACCTCTCCTTTAACCACGGCTCATATAAGTTTGATTTGATTATCGTTTTAGACTCGCCCGATTTAGATCGTTTGGGTAGTATTTATGACCAGAATACCGATATGTTTTTTGAGACGCCGTTGGTTAATATTGACCATCATCCGGGTAATGATTATTTTGGTAAAATTAACTGGGTTGATTTGACTGCCACTTCTACAGCCGAAATTTTAGTGGCTTTGGTCGAGTCGCTGGCGCGTGAAAAACCCTTGTTGGATATGGATGTAGCCACTGCATTGCTGACTGGTATCATTGTCGATACCGGTTCGTTTCAAAATTCTAACACCACACCAAAATCCTTTACGGTGGCAGCACAATTAGTGGCAGCCGGAGCTAGACAACAGGATATTATTCGCAGTGTTTTTAAAACTAAATCACTTTCAACCTTAAAACTTTGGGGTAAAATTTTATCTAATGTGACAGAAGAACCGGCCTCGAAATTTGTTTGGAGCAAAATTAACCAAGAGGACTTTCGTAGTTCAGGCGCTGAAGAATCAGCTTCTTCGGGTGTGATTGATGAACTCTTAAAAACCGCGCCGGGGATTGATTTTGCCTTATTACTTTCGGAAAAAATGGATGGAGTCCACGGTTCATTTCGCGCGGCTCAAAGTGGGGTTGATGTTTCGGCTATTGCTAAAATCTTTGGTGGTGGGGGACATGTGGCGGCGGCGGCATTTCAAATGTCAGGGAAAACCTTAGTGGAAGTCGGTGATGAAATTTTAGCTAAAATCAGGGCTTTCCAGGGGCAGAAGGGATAGAATAAAGTATGAAGTATTATGTATTAAGTATGAAGTATGGGAAATTTGGAATCCATACTTGATACTTGCTTCTTGATACATGATTCAACTTGGGGTTGAAGAAGGGGGCGAAGAACAATGGAAAGGTTAGAAAAGGTTGTTGGAGAATTCGTGGTCAGTCGGGATAGTGATGGTCGTGTTACGGCACGAAGGAATGGTTCGGCGGAAGCTATAGAGCTGATTCCGCAAGTAGGTGACGAAAAGTTGGTTTGGTTCAAGACACTCTTTTATGGCGAATCATCCGCAGGCGGAGCGATTGTCAGTCGCAAAGCGCTTCAGGTAGCTCTTGAAATGCTGCCGAAGTAAAGGGGGAGGATAAGAACAATGGCTTCGCAAAATGCCGAGTTCATTGCGATTCGGAAGTTGGATTTTGAGAAACTGCCGAAAGGCGTTCAGGATTGGGTAAAAAGATACTTCTCGAAGACCGATATCTTTGGCGAGCCGTGCTACGCGGCATTCATGACTAGTGGCTTAGCGCCTCATTATAGAGAATTGGTTGATTATGGTGTTGCTTTGGTTTTACTTGGTCCGAACGAATACACAGAGGACTTACCCGACGAAGTCCGGCTGATGGATTGGGTTCGACACAGTCGGAAAAAGGGAATTTTCCGTTTCAGTGTCAGCTGGAACGATGGCAATATCGAACCTGTTGATGACGGTGACTAACATTACGAGTTTCTGGCTCGGGACAATACGTCCCGGGCTTTTGTTTTTAAAAGTATTGTTCTTAACAAACATACACTTTGAATGCGGTCGCACTATTTATGTATGTTTTTTGAACCTGATAATTTGAATAATTCCATTAGAACATCTTTATTATCTAACTCTTCCACTAGCAGATAGTGAACATAAGGTTTGGCGTTGCAAATCTCAATCAAATCTTCAATTTTATCAGCGACATTGTAAGGGCTAATCCAAACACTTTCCTGTAGAAGATGAAAATCCAATTCATAAAGCTTCTTTCGGAAAAAATTGCGCATTTGTTTCTTTGTTTCTGGAATATCAAAAATTACAATCCGCCATTTCTTGTCCCAATTTTTATCTTTTTTGAAAAAACGTAAAATTTTGGCCTTACCCTTTAGAGTGGTTCGATATCTTTTCTCGCCATTCTTTTCTACTTCTTCTAGACAACCTTCGGTTTTTAAGCGATAGACGGTATCATAAAATATTTTTTTGGATCTTTTAGGATAGTCCTTACCCCAAAGCGATGGGCGAGCAATCATAGTATAGATATCCTGATTATCATCAATGAATCTCAAGATCCTTTGCGCCAAATTAATATTTTTCAAATTTCCTCCTTTGAAAAATTCCGCGCCAAGTTATGCTTGGCCATATTTTTCAAATTTCCTCCTTTGAAAAATTCCGCGCCAAGTTATGCTTGGCCATATTTTTCATA
>Ga0209538_1000325_pt1 | contig 29180 bp, 23 predicted proteins | sample BarGraNGADG00211_2_FD_184492 | JGI IMG/M metagenome (GOLD analysis project Ga0209538, IMG submission 184492) | Arctic peat soil microbial communities from Barrow, Alaska - Barrow Graham LP Ref core NGADG0004-211 (SPAdes) (version 2) | ecosystem: Environmental > Terrestrial > Soil > Wetlands >... | reverse complement strand
CCGCGGAGAACAGAGGATAGAGGGGGAAGGGCAACCCTTAACCCCAGCGCCAGATGCCAGGTTCAAGCCGCTATCCTGGGTGACTGGCCATAAAGCCGTTTGCTGGCCATGTTGGCGCGACAGGCTCTCAGGTCCTTTTTTTGCGGACTTCCAACCAGCAAGGTTCCTGGCTAAACAAGAAAGACCTGACCCAGGGAAGTCACAAGGGGACGTTGATGCTTGAGGCATTCGGTGCGGCATTCGGGCTCACTTTCATAGCCGAGCTTGGAGACAAGACTCAGATCGCGGTGCTGGCGCTGTCCGCAAGGTACGGCTTCACTCCCGTGTTCCTGGGCGCCTGCACAGCGTTCGTGATCCTGAACGCCCTCGCTGTCACGGTCGGCGAGGTCCTCGCCAGGTATGTCCCCGCGGACGTGATAAGGTACGTGGCCGCGGCTGTTTTCATCATCTTCGGCCTCCTGTCTTTCCGCCCCGGGAAAGACGAGGAGCCGGACGCCCCCACTCGAGCGCGGCGCAGCCCCTACCTCACCTCGTTGCTCTACATCGCCGTCATGGAGCTCGGGGACAAGACGCAACTGAGCCTGGTCGCCCTCACCTCGCGGTTCAAAGCCCCCCTCTACGTCTTCCTGGGCGGGACTCTCGCGCTCATATTGACTACCTTTATCGGCGCGATGATAGGCAGGGGCCTGGCCCGCATCGTCCCCATGAAATACATAAGGTGGGCCTCCGGGGTCATATTTATTGTCTTCGGAATACTCATGGCCGCGGGAGTCATATGACGTTGCCCGCGCGCCCATTCTGATAGAATTGCTCCGAAAACCGGAGGAAACGGATGGACAGGGCCTCAGAACGCGATACACCCCGGGCCGAGAGCAGCGCAAGCGACGGTCAAGGCTCCGACGACTATATCAACGCGGACGACATCTTCTACTGGATGGAGGACAGGAGCGGCGACGAGATCCCGCTGGGCGCGATCTGGATCGACATCCCGACCGGCTGCCGGTTCTGCTGCTGAGGCTGGGGACCGCGGCCGCACCCGGAGTTGAAGGGGGCATGCCGTGAAAGGCATGGAGTTCGGCCGACACTTCTCGAACAAAGACCTCGAAGGCCTTTTCGACCCTTCGTTCACCCTCCCGCCCGATTTCATGTTCGGCTGCGCCAACGCTGCGTACCAGGTCGAAGGCGGCATCAACGGGCGCGGGGAGCCCCTCAACAACTGGGCGGAGTTCGAGCGCTCAGGCCGGGTCGAGCCTTCGGGGGAGGCCATCCGCTTCTGGACCGACTACCCCGAGGAGCTCGAGTTGGCCTCACGGATGGGCCTCAACGCCTTCCGGGTGGGGATCGAATGGGCGCGGGTGCAGCCAGAGACCTCGAGCACGGTCACGCGGGTCCCCGACTTCGACAGCGCCGCCATAGGGGCCTACGCGGACATGATCGCCGCGATCATGCGGGCGGGCATGGAACCGGTCGTGACCCTCCACCACTTCACTCACCCGAACTGGCTCGGGCTCGACTTCTGGCTGGAGAACAGACAGCTCGACCTGTTCAAGCGCTACGTGGAGGAGGTCGCTCTCAAGGTCAACGGCCTCCTCGTCGAGAAGCACGGCCTGCGCCCGGTCTCCTACTGGATAACCCTGAACGAGCCGAACGGGCTCGCGTTCTCACCTACGCGCTTCGCGCCTTTCCGCGGAGGAAGTCCGGCCCGGCGCACGCCGTGGAGGCGTTGAGCAACATGATAGACGCGCACTGCCGGGCGTACGACGCCATCCATCGCATCTACTCCGAGCAGGGGTGGGAGGCGCCCAGGGTGAGTTACAACACCATCAACATCTCGGTCTACGGCTTCGACAAGATGGTGACCGACATGCTCAACGCCAGGCGCAACGGCGTCGAGCGCCAGGACATGCCCGATTACCTCGCCGCCGGGAAGCAGGCGTGGGACGCCGAGGTGTCCAGGTGCCCCGTGGTCCGCAAGGCTTCGGTGATAAACACGGGGGCAGAGCGCCTTCTCGACCGGCTCGCGACCCGCCTGCTGGAGGTGTCACGCCTGGGAAACGGGATAGCCGGGATATACGGCTCGGACATGAGTGAGAAACTCGACTACCTCGCCGTGGACTTCTACGATCCTTTCGCCCGGAACCTGATAAAGCCGCCGACGGTCCAGGACCTCCGCGAGAAGCGCTTCAACTTCAATGCCGAGCACTGGGAATGGGTGCTGAACCCGGTCGCCATGTACCATTTCCTGAAAGCGGAGACGATCAACTCTGGCGGCCTGCCGGTCTTCATCGTCGAGAACGGGATGTGCCACAAGGTCTACCAGGGGCGTGTCGAGCAGCGCCGTGATGCCGCGACCACGGACACGTTCCTTCAGGCGTACATCTTCGAGGCGATGCGAGCGATGAAGGACGGCGTTCCGATAATCGGGTACCTCTACTGGACCATGGTCGACAACTACGAGTGGGGCTCGTTCGACCCCCGCTTCGGCCTGTTCACCATGGACCGCTCGCGCTCTCCGGTCAAGATAAGCTCCGTAGACGCGTGGGGCACAAACGCCGCGGGGGCGTTCGCCGGCATGATCTCGGCGCTGCGGGGCGGGGACCAGAGCAAGATCGTCGAGGCCTTCACGCGCGACGACTGGTAGGGACCTTCTGCGCGACGGGCGTTACCTGCTCCGATTTCACCAACTTATCGCGCCTCGAATAGCCCATCTGAACCTTGACCGGCAGCGGGCGGTTGTAGTCATATAATCTTGTCCATTTCAGTGGCTTATTGTGATACTCTTTGAACGCGGCTCTGCGCCCGGAACCTCGTCTCGTATCGATTCGGCAACTCGACACAGAGGCCCGCTTTGAACGTTCACAGAGACCCGAGAGTGCTCATAGTCGAAGAGAGTGAACCCACCGCCGTCCTCATCAAGAGCGTATTTGAGGACAGGCTCCAGGCGCGCACGGAGATCGCGCGGAACCTGCGAGAGGCCCGCGAGATGTTGCAGGCGGGCACCTTTGACATGATCACCCTGGCGTACCTGTTTGACGACGGCACCGGCCTTGAACTGCTCTCCGAGATCACGGCGAAAGGCGACCACCCGCCGGTGATCATGGTGACGGGGCACGGCAACGAAGAGGTGGCCTCCTGGGCGGTCCGGGACGGCGCCTCCGGGTACGTGGTGAAGAACGACGAGCTCGAGACAAGGCTCGTCGAAACCGCGCGGCGCTCGATGGAGAGCAGCGCGTTCCAGAGGGTCCAGGAAGCGCTCCATGAGAGCGAGGCTTTCTATCACACACTCTTCGAGGAGTCAGTAGAACCCCTGTTCATCGAGACCATAGACGGCGCCATCGAGGACGCGAACCGCGCGGCCTGCTCGCTACTCGGTTACCGGGCCGGCGAGCTCAACGGCATGGTCGCCTCGGACCTCGTCCCTCCCGAGCGAAGAAAAGACCTGGAAGACAGCATGGCGAGCCTGCTCTCGGGCGAAGCCATCGACTCCGAGAACCTGCACCGGGACGGCACCAGGATCCCCGTCAGGGTAGCGATCAAAGAGGTCATGACGCGGCGCGGCCAGCGTTTCATCGTGAGTGTTCACGACCTGACCGATTTCAAGCGCGCGCAACAGAGCGTCGACCGCGAGAGGTCTTTCACCACTACAACCATAAACTCGCTCAGCGAGATATTCATCCTGCTGGACCCGCAGGGCAACTATGTGCTCTGGAACGACAAGCTGAGAGAGATCACGGGGTACACCGATGAAGAGATACGGCTCATGAGCCCCCCGGATTTTCACCCGCCGGAGGACATCCACAGCATCAACGCGGCGACCCAGGGAGTGATCAGCACGGGTGAGGACCGACGCGTGGAAACCTGCATCGTGACCAAGGACGGCAGGCGGATCCCCTACGAGCTCTCGGGGGCGCTGGTGAGGGACGAGGACGGCAACCCGTCTATGGTCGTCGGCGTGGGGCGCGACATCTCCGAGAGGAAGAGGGCGGAGGAAGCCCTTCACAACATGGTGAGGGAGACCAACGAGCGCCGCGAAGAGATAACGGCGCTGCTGGAGAGCACCCGGATGGTGCTGGAGCGCAGCGAGTTCGACGAGACCGCGCGCGATATCTTCCGGCTGTGCAAGAAGCTCATCGGGGCAACGGCCGGTTACGTGTCGGTCTTTTCTGAGGCGGGAAGCCAGCTGCTCGTGGTGGACCCGGAGTCTCTCCGCGGCCAGTTCGATCCCGATGCCTTCATGCCGGTCAGCAAGCTCCACGGCAGGGAGTTTTCCGTGGGTCGCGCCTTCATCGAGAACTCGGTCGCGAGCTCGCCCCTGGCGGAGCAGCTCCCAGAAGGACACTTTCCTATCCAGAACCTGCTGCTCGCTCCGCTGGTGGTGGAGTCGGAGACGGTGGGCCTTATCGGACTCGCGAACAAGTCCGGGGGGTTCACCCACCGGGACTCGCTGATGGCGTCCGCGTTCGGCGAGGTCGCGAGCGTCGCGCTGCAGAACGCGCGCAACCTCCGGGGGCTCAAGGACAGCGAGGAGCGCTTCAGGTCGGTGGCCCGGACCGCCAACGAAGCCATCGTATACGCCGACAGCCACATCGGAATAACCTTCTGGAACCCGGGCGCGGAGGCGATGTTCGGCTTCAGCGCGGAGGAAGCCATCGGGCAGCCCCTGACGATGATCATTCCCGAGCGGATGAGGGAGGCGCGCCTCCAGTCGCTCATGAAAGCCACGGCTGACGGTACGCCCACCATGGGCAAGACTTACGAGGCGACAGGCCTTCGCGCCGATGGCACGGAGTTCTTCATGGAGCTCTCGCGCTCGTCGCCGTGGATGATAGGCGGAGATGTATTCTTCACCGCGATCATCCGTGACATCACCGAGCGGAAGAAGATAGAAGAAGCCCTGGCCATCAGCAAAGACCGCTTCCAGCACATGTTCGATAACATGCGAAGCTGCGTCGCGGTGTACAGGGCGATAGACGACGGCGAGGACTACGTCTTCGTGGATTTCAACAGCGCAGCGGAGAAAGTCGAGAGGATAAGCCGCGACGAAGTCCTCGGCAGGCGCGTCACCGAGGTCTTCGCGGGAGTCGAGAAGTTCGGGATCCTCGAAGTCTTCAGGAGGGTCTGGAGGACCGGGGAGCCGGAGCGGTTCCCTCTCGCCAATTACATCGACGAGCGTGTCTCCGGTTGGAAAGAGAACTACATCTACAAGCTCCCCAGCGGGGAGATAGTCGCCATCTACGACGACATCACCGAGCAGAAGCAGGCCGAGGAAGCGCTTCAGGAGAGCGAGCAACGCCTGCGACTGCTGTTCGATACCGCGCCTGACGTCATCTACAGTTTGAACTCTGACGGTGAGCTGGCCGAGCTCAACCAGTCGTTCGAAAAGCTCACCGGTTACTCGCGGGACGAATGGATGGGAAAACCGTTCGCGCCTCTGGTGCACCCAGACGACCTTCAGAAAGCCCTCGAGACCTTCGAACAGACGGCGCGGGGCGAGTACCCCGAGGTGTACGAGTTGCGGATCCAGAGAAAAGACGGGCTGTACGTGACGGCCGAGTTCACCAGCGCGCCCCTGATGCGCGGCACCGATGTCGCCGGAGAGTTCGGCATCGCGAGGGACATCACGGCGCGCAAAGAAGCCGAGAGGGCACTGGTGGAGTCAGAGGAGCTGTACAAGTGCCTGCTCGCCACCTCACCCGATGCGGTCGTGGTGACCGACCTGGATTTCAATATCACCATGGTGTCGGACCGTGCCGCCGAGCAGCAGAAGGTCAAAAGCGCAAGTGAGCTCATCGGGCTCAACGCGCTGGACATACTCCTGCCCGGGGAGCGGGACCAGGCGGTGACAGGCGCGGCGGAGACGCTGGAGCTCGGGGCCAGCAGTCCACGGGACTTTTTCCTGACACGGCGGGACGGCACCACGTTCGAGGGTGAGCTGATGGCCTCGCTGCTGCGGGATGCCGACGGAAACCCCAAGGCTTTCATCGCGACCATCCGGGACGTCACCGAGCGCAAGCGGGCCGAGCACGAGCTCCAGATGCTGAACAACGAGTTGGAGGGTTACGCCCACGCGGTGTCTCACGACTTGAAAGGCCCTCTCTCCTCCATCGCCGCGGCGAGCGCGACGATCCAGAGCCTCTTGCAGGGCGAGCCCGACAGCGAAGCGATGCGCGGGGTAAACGAGATGGCCGCGATAATCGAGAACAACGTGACGAAGTCCGACCGGCTCATCGAAGACCTCCTGGAGCTGGCGGAGGCCGGGCAGAGGCCCCTCGACGCGACGGGCGTCGACATCGGAGAAGTCGTGCGCGGCATCCTCGACGAGCGCCGGGGACAGATCAAAGAGAAGCACGTGAAAGTGAAGGTGGACAGCAAGCTGGGGGCCGTGGTCGCGAGCCCGACCCACATGTACCAGCTTTTCAGCAACCTCATCGACAACTCGATCAAGCACAACGACGCCAGGAAGCCTTTCATCGCCGTGGAGTACAAGGGCACCGACGAGACCGGCGGGCACCGCTACGTGGTGCGAGACAACGGGTCGGGGATCCCCGCCGAATCGGAAGACAAGATCTTCCTGCCGTTCGTGTCCGGCGCCCAGGGTGCAAGCGGCATCGGCCTGGCAACCGTGGAGAAGATCGTGGGCGTATACGGGGGTACCATCAACGTCTGCAGCGATGAAGGCGCCTGCTTCGAGTTCGTCATCTTCGACGTCCGCTGACGGTCACGCCCCCGACCTTTCATCCCTCTCCCCTTTTCATGCGCACTTCTATTATTATTAGTGCGACCGAAACGCAGGATACGTCAGGGGGTCGGCTTTGCCCGGACAGATCGACGAGAGCATCCTCGAGATGTGGGAGGGGTACCGCGACGGGCGCGTGCGCGAGCGGGTACTCGACTGCGCGTCGTCCCTGGCGGACCGGGACTTCTCGGTGGTGCCCGTCCCCACCGCTTCAGACGCGAACCGCTGGATACTGAGCCTGGTCCCGCTCCACAAGACCGTTTTCTACTGGGACGCCGCGACACTCGAGGAGCTCGGCGTCATCTCCAGTCTCGAGGCCCGCGGCAACAGCATGAAGAGCGCAATGCCGCTCGCGACCGGCAGGGGGTCCCGGCGACGCTCGCGGATACCGAACCGCTGTTTATACCTTTCGACGGTGTGCGCGGTCACCGCCGATGGGATGCTCGTCAAGATCGAACCCGAGCTCCTTCCGGTGTTCGGGCCTGGGCGCGCGCCCGATTCCATGATACTGGTGGCCGGTTTCAACCATATCGTCGACGGGCTCGACGAAGCGTTCAGGCGAGTAAAAGACACCTGCGTCCCGCAGTGCGTGAAGCGGCTGGGGCTGGACGTGGAATGCGCCCGCACGGAGCGCTGCGTGGAGTGCGAAACGCCGCCCGCCATATGCACCGTGAACACCGTGGTTACCCGGCGGCCCGCTTCGCCCGAGATGACGGTCGTGCTCATCGGCGAGCGCCTGGGTCACTGACCGCGAGAACCGGCCGCCCCGCGAACAGACTGTTGCTTCAGAACCTGGGAGGTCAATTGGCTGGCGCTGTCGAGATGAGATACCTGGTGAAGGGCGAGGTCCATGAGACGGAGAGCTTCGACGGGACCGTCATCCGCTATTCGACCAGGGGGGCGGGGACACCGCTGGTCGCCTGCAACGGTGTAGCGAATACCACTACCTTCTGGCACTACTTCGAGGACCACTTCTCTCGCCTGGCGCAGGTCATCTGCTGGGACTACCGGGGGCACGGCCGCTCGGACGTGCCCGCCGACCTGGATACCTTCGAGATATCCTGCTACGCGCAGGACCTGCGCGCCGTGCTCGACCACGCCGGCGTGTACAAGGCGGTCCTGGTGGGCTTCTCCATGGGAGCCCAGGTCGTGCTCGAGTTCTTCCGCGAGAACAGCGAGAAGATCGCCGCGCTGATCCCTCTCAACGGGCCCGCCGGAAATCCAATGGAGGCTTTCGGGACCGCGCCGTGGTTCGAGAAAGGGTACACCGACGTCTTCAACTACTTCATAGAGCATCCGCAAGGGCTCGAAGCCGTCGGCGTGCCGCTCCTCGCTTCGCCGCTCACCTGGCCCGTCGCGAAGGCGGTCGAGATCGACAGGCACCGCTGCTCGAAGCAGGAGATGGACCTCTATTTCGAGCACATCGCGAAGATGGGCTTCGCCAACGAGCTCCGCGCCCTGCTCGGGATGGCACGGCACTCCGCGGAGGACCTCCTGCCGTCCATAGACGTCCCGACGCTTGTGATCGCAGGGGAGAAGGACGGCATGTGCCCCCAGCGCCTGGTCAAGCGGATATACCGTGAGGTCAAAGGCGCGGAGCTGTTCGTGGTCCCGCACGGGACGCACGCTACCCTCATCGAGCAGCCGGACGTCGTCAATTTCCGCATCGAGACTTTCCTCCGCAAGTGGGACCTGGTCTGACTCAGCACGCTTGAGAAAAAGGACCTGACCCCCGAAAGTCAAGTTTATGGTACGATTCTGTCTGTTGCGTTTGTATAGAATCGCAGAAAGGGGGTCTCGCGTAGCAGCGCTCCTATGAGTTCCGTAGTCAAGAAGAGGCGCAAGAAGATGCGCAAGAAGAAGCATAAGAAACAGCTCAAGAAGAACCGTCACAAGAACAAGAAGTAGTGAGAGTTGTGACCTTTTTCCAGTCTCTAGAGAAGCACGCTGTACACGCCGGTACGGGTCATGTGCGCCTGCGTGCCGTTGACCTCTACGGGCACTCCCGGCGCGCCGCCGTCTAGCTTTATCACGGCCTCGACCTCGGGGTCTATGTGGCTCACCACCTCGAGCGCGATCTTTCCCCCAACGGACTTCAGGCTGACGACGCGGCACCCGTTGATGCCGAACGCTTTCATCCTGTCCAAGTCTACGAAGATGTCCCCGAAGTGCTGCTGCGCGTAGGCCGCGGCGTGGCAGGCGCTTCCAGCTCCCCAGTCCGAGTCGAGGAACCCGGGCACCGCGTGGTCGTAGCCGAAGTGCGCGTAGTTCTCGGTGACCGAGCCGGTCTCCTCCGGCACCGCGATGCGCATGTTGCCCGGCGCGACCTTCCTGTTCTCATCGATGAACATCGTGGTGAAGGACGCCCGCAGCGCGCTTATCCCGCGCTCCATATACTCTTCCCTGCCGGTCAGCCGGTAGTAATCCATCAGGAGCGGCGCCATCAAGGCCTGCCTCGCGTCGTTCCACTCGGCGTCGGTGTTCATGACGCCGAAGCCCCCGAAAGCGTTGATCGAGAGGAACGGGGGGTCCCAGACCTGCTGGTAGAGGCACAGGTGGTTGAGCACCTTGATCCCCTGCTCCAGGTACTCGTCCTCCAGGGTCGCCTGGTAGACCAGCCTCAGCGCCTCGGCCGCCCAGTACATGCTCATCGTGTTCTGTGGATAGGTGCCGGTGTTCTCGTCGAAGAGGCCGAGCCGCTTCTTGGAGCACGAGTAGAATGTCTCGTGGTCGAACCACTTCTGCCGTGGTATGACCTCGCGGGCCAGGAAGTCGCACGCTTTGATCGCCGCCTCGAGGTATCGCACGTCGCTCTCGACGAGGTAGAGCTGCGCGAGGAACATCGCGGGCGCCGCGGTCATGGCGCTCTCTTTGAGGTCGGCCGACACGCGGTTGTTCCCTGGTGCCGGCTGCACCCACGCCGGGATCGCGCCCGAGGGGAGCTGGATGCCGAGCAGGAACTCCGCAAGGGCCCGGCACCTGGCGAGCAGCCGCGGGTCGCCCTCGTGGTCCCTGAACCAGTGTGCCATGTAGTAACCGGTGGTCGCGCAATCGGCGGTGTTGTACCAGTCCACGTGTTTGAAGCCGCGCGTTCCCCTCGACCAGAAGACGCCTTCGTCCGTGGGATAGCATACGGCCGGGAAGGCGCCCTGCTCTCGCGGGGCGAGGATGGCCAGGTTCTTCACCGCGAGCGCCCGGTCGAGCAGTTCGTGGTCGTTCCACTTCCTGGCGAACCAGTACGCGCCGTACGCGCTTCGAAGGTTATTGAACCACGCCTGCATAAACACCTGGGGCGGGGCCTTCGGCCCGTAGCGGTATCCCAGGCGCTCGTAGACCCTCTCGAGCCACGGCCTCTCGCTCATCTGCTCGATGCCCTTGCGGGTCACCGCGAGGACCAGGTCCTGGTAGCGCAGGTACCTTTGCAGCTGCCTCAGGCTCATGACCTTCACTCCCCGACGGGTCATGAAGTGGATGCCGATGGTCCCCCCGCACTTCTGCCCCTCCAGGTCGAAGGTCCTGAAGAGGTCGGGCCGCTTGAAGATACGGGTGAGCCCCTGGGACGCGTACCGGTCCCAGCCGGCTGTCTGCGGCGCGCCCGACAGAAAGTGGCGGCGGCCGTACCGCTCCCAGAGCCAGTGGACCGCGTCGTCGGGGCCGAAGCCGCCTCTGTCCGCCACCAGCCTGTAAGCGAGCGTGAGAGTCTGCCCCGCCGGCGCCTCGATCTCGCGCTGGAAGTCGCTCTCGAAATAGACGTGGCCTTTGACGTGGCTGCGCCCCAGCCCGAAGGACACCGTCGGGCTGTGGTTCTCCCCGGCTGAGACGCGGAAGTCCAGGTAGTAGCGCGCGGGGGTCTCGCGGTACGCTTCCTCCAGCGCCTCGAGGTCGGGGATGACGGCGAAGAAGACGTCGCCCTTCTGCATCATCACCACCGGCGACCGGAAGACCTGGTCGGACACGAGCATCTCCGAGCGGGGCTGCAGGTGGGGCACGTAACTGTAATCGAGCGTGGAGGCTTCTTCGCCCTGGGCGACGACGAAGTCGAACCTGTCGAACACCCTGTTGACACTGGCCTCGGCCGTAGGGGTCAGGCGGTGCACCACGTGCACCATCGGGCCTTCTTCTTCGAGGGTGAGGCGAGTCTCTATGGCGAACCCTCCGCGCACGTCCTTGATCGATACGCCAAGTCCGCCGTCCAGCGGGTCGATCTGCGTGAGCGGGCCCATGTCCTGCTCGTTGCCGCCGGTGATGAGCCTGGGGAACGCCGCGCCCGTGTGGAAATACCTCTGCTGCCTGGCCCCCAGCAGTGCGGCCGCCGACCATCCCCCGTCATCATCAGGAAGCAGCACCGATACGAACGGGTGCACCCCGGGCTCGTTGAACTCCAGCCTCAAGGAGTCGTTTCCTATTGTGCCGTGGGCCAAGCCTGTTCCTTTCCGAGGCCTACTTCTTGTGCGACTGCTCGGCTTCCATCCGGGAGAGCTGCTCGGGCGTGCCAATGACGATCACCACGTCGTCTTTTCCCATCTCCGTCTCGGGTGGCGGGTTCGGGTTGAACGTGGTCTCACCGCTCTTCCTGATCGCCAGGATTGTTACTCCTGTTCGCTCGCGGAGCCTGGAATCCTTGATAGTGAGGCCGAACAGGAACGAATCGGAGTCGACCCGGAGCTCCGTGAGCTGGTACTCGGGGAGCGTCCCCGTGATGCCCACGTCCAGGAACTCGCACACCCTCGGGCGCAACATCAGGTTCGCCATGCGCTTGCCCGCGATCTGGTGCGGCGAGATAACCCTGTCGGCGCCCACCATCTCGAGCTTCTGCTCGGACTCGGGGTGCTCGGCGCGCGACACGAGCAGGGCGCCCGGGTTGAAGACCCGCGCCGTGAGAACCACGTAGAGGTTGTCCGCGTCCGACCCCAGGGCGCTGACCAGGCCGATCGCCTCCTGTACCCTCGCGTTCTCCAGGACGTGGTTCTCGGTCGCGCTGCCGAGGATGCACAAGTATCCGTCGCTCACGCACTCGTTGAACACGTCCTCGTTATTCTCGATCACCACGAACCTCTTGCCTTGCTGAGAGAGCTCCTCCGACACGCTCCTGCCGACTCTGCCGTAGCCACAGACGACGTAGTGGTTCTCGAGCTTCGCTATCTCGTTCTGCATCTTTCTTCGCCCCCAGAAATCGCCCAGGTATTCGCTCAGTATGAACTCGAAGAGCCCGGTCAGGAAAAAGAGGACCGACCCGAGCCCCGTTATCACGATCAACATCGTGAAGTACTGGCCGCCGGTCCCCAGGGGCTTGACCTCCCTGAAGCCGACGGTGGTTATGGTGATGATGGTCATGTAGAGCGCCTGGTTGAAGTTCATGTCCTCGATGAGCATGTACCCCACGACGCCGACCACGATGACCGCGAAAAGGATTGCGACCGCTATGATGAGGTGGCGGATGCCGCTCGAGTCCCACAGCTTGCGGGCCACCCTCTTCACTCCGCCCCACCACCCGCGAGGATGCGCTCGACGTCTGAGCGCGACGGCATGGACGGCTGGGCGCCCAGCACCGTGACCGCCGCGGCCCCCGCCGCGTTCGCGAAGCTCACCGCCGCTTCCAGCTCTCTGCCCTCGGAAAGCGAAACGGCGAGAGCAGCCGTGAAGGCGTCGCCCGCTCCAGTGGAGTCTACGGCGTCGACAGCGAACGCCGCCAGGTGTGAAGCGCGGCGCCCCTCGACCAGCAGCGCGCCCTCCACGCCCATCTTGACCACCACGGTCTTGATGCCCGCCCCGGTGAGCTCCCTGGCCGCGCCGACCGCGGAATCGATGCCGGTTATGGCGCGCCCGGTGAGCGCCTCGAGCTCTTTGAGGTTCGGGGAGACGACGTCGAAGAGGCGCGCGAGCTCCAGCTCCGCGCCCCGCGGGGGCCCGGCGTCGAGGATGGTCGCCAGGCCGTGCTTTCGTGCGCGGCGAGCGCCTTCGCCCACGACGTCGAGAGGTATCTCCAGCTGGAAGAGGGCGACGTCACATTCTTTGTATAGAGGCTCGAGGGCGTCGAGGTCCGCGACCCTCATGGCCATGTTCGCCCCGGGGTCGACCACTATGGTGTTAACTCCCGTGGCCTCTTCGACGACGATGAACGCCACCCCGGTCGCCACTTCCTTCGACCGGATGACCAGAGAGGAATCCACGCCGGCCTCATCGAGCGCCTCCACCAGGAAATCCCCGAAGGCGTCCGCGCCGGTGCAGGCACGAAGGTATGCGGACTTGCCCAGCCTGGCCGACGCCACCGCCTGGTTTGCGCCCTTGCCCCCGGCGACCATGCTGAAGCCGTGCCCGTGGATGTTCTCCCCGGGCTCAGGCACGCGCGGCGCCTTCATGACCATGTCGAAGTTTATGCTGCCTGCAACGAGCACTCCCGCCATGCTTACCCCCTCGGCAGAATCGTACCACAGGGGCAGCGCGGTGGGGCCCGCCGGCCAGCCTTGAGAAGCATTCCCGGCGCCTTTTACATTCTGGTGTCAAGCCAAAAGATGAAGTCTCTTCCAGGTGTCGAAATAAGCGGCCGAAACTTCAGGCGCGGGCACGGAGGAACAAGTTGTCGAGGCTGCTGGCAGGGACGTCGGGCTGGGTCTATCCACACTGGAAGGGGCGCTTCTACCCTGCCGACCTGCCCGAGGGCAAGTGGTTCTCGTACTTCGCTGAGAAGTTCGATACGGTCGAGATCAACAACTCGTTCTACCGGCTGCCGTCACGGGAGACGTTCGCCGGCTGGCGCGAGATGGCGCCTCCCGGTTTCATGTTCACGGTGAAGGCGAGCCGTTACATAACCCACCGGAAGAAGCTGGCTGACCCCGAAGAAGGGCTTAAGAACTTCTACGGAAACCTGGAGGGCATGGGCTCCAAATGCGCGGCGGTCCTCTTCCAGTTGCCACCGCGTTTCAAGGTCAACCTCAGCCGCCTCGAAGAGTTCCTCCAGGCCGTTCCGAAAGAACACCGCCTTGTTTTCGAGTTCCGTGACCCGACCTGGCTCGTCGAAGACGTCTTTGACGCTCTCGCGAAACGCAACGCGGCCGTCTGCGCCGCCGACAGCCCTTTCTACCCCGGCCCCCGGGTGCGCACGGCAGACTTCGACTTCTTCAGGATGCACGGAGGGCACCGCCGGGGGGCCCCGAACTACGGCCCCGGGGAGATAGACGCGCTGGCGCGGGATGTCGCCGAAAGCCTCGGCGCCGGCCGCGACGTGTTCGTCTACTTCAACAACGACTACAATGCATATGCGATTGACAACGCGCTGGCGCTGAAGCGGGCGGTGGCGCAGAAGGTGGGTGGGGAGCTTGCCGGAACTTCCAGAAGTTGAGGTCAGGCGGAAGTACATCGAACAGACTTCGCTCGGCCGCGTCATAGACAGGGTCTCCGCGAAGCCCACCAGGATACTGAAGAACGTGACCCCGGCGAAACTGGCCCGCGACCTCAAGGGCCAGAAGTTCACCGAGGCCAGGCGCCGCGCGAAGTACCTGCTCGTATCGACCAGCGAGGGCGACACTCTCCTGATGCATTTCGGGATGACGGGCGACCTCGTATTCCGCGGTAAAGGCGAGGCGGTCCCGAAGTTCGACAAAGTGGAGTTTCATTTCTCCGACGGCAACGCCCTGCACTTCACCGACATCCGGCTCTTCGGGAAGGTCGCCCTCTACGAGACCACCGACGAGAGCAGGATAGGCGACGTCGCCCGCCTGGGGCCCGAGCCGCTGGACAGGTCGTTCACGTACGCGAAGTTCTCGGGCATCGTCCGCGCTCACAATACGACCATCCACCAGTTGCTGATGGAACAGGAGCTCATCGCGGGGATCGGCAACATCTACTCCGACGAGATCACCTACCAGGCCGGCGTGCTGCCTTTCCGCAAGACCCGTGACCTGAGCGACGCGGAGGTGCGCAGGCTATACGACAAGATGAAGTGGACACTTCGCCGGGCCGTCGCGCTCGACGCGGAGCTGGACGGCCACGCTGACGTCTTCCTCATCCCCCACCGGGGCAAGGGCGGCGAATGCCCGCACGGGCATCCGCTTCACAAGAAGATAATCGCTACCAGGAGCAGTTACTACTGCACGGTGGAACAGAAATAGGAGCCCTCAGATCTCTTTGCCTTCGTACTCCGCCGCCATGAACGGTACGATCCTGGGCCCGCCGAGAAGGTGCGACATCAGGTAGACCGCGGCCGCCCGCTCTACTATCTCCGCGTGCAGCAGCGCATCGCGTATCTTGGGCCCGACGGCGACCACCCCGTGGTGGGCGAGGAGGCACGCGTTCCTGTAACCCAGTGCTTCCACGGCTTTGTCAGCGAGCTCATTGGTGCCCGGTGGGGCGTACTCCGCCAGTTCGATCGCTCCAAGCAGTTGGAAGACCTGCTCCTCCAGTATGGGCGGGATGCCTTTGCCCGCAACGGCGACGGCTGTCGCCATCTGCTGGTGGGTGTGGACGATGCCGCCGATCTCCGGCCTCGCCTCGTAGATCGCAAGGTGCATCGAGATCTCGATGGAAGGCTTGTACCTGCCCTCGACCTTCTCCCCTGTCATGTCGATGACGCACATGTCCTCCTGCAGGAGGAGCTCGTACTCGATGGAGGTGGGGGTGATCACGACGAGGTCGCTGTTCGGTACCCTGACCGAGCAGTTGCCGGACGAGCCGGCGACCAGGCCGCGGCGCGCCATCTCCTGCCCCGTCCGTAGCACTTCGGTCATAGCCTCGAGAACCATGGGGTCCATCTGTACTCCCTTCGGCCTTCGCAAAACCCGCGTGCGAGCGGTCTGGTTATGATATCTCTCGCGAACAGGGCCTGAGAGCCCCTGTCGCCTCATAATGTTACCATAGTTGTCTCGAGTGGCACGCTGCTTTCCGGAGGCGATATGGAGCGAAAAAACAGCGGTCCCCTGGTGCTGGGGCTCGACCTCGGCACCACCGGTGCGAAGGCGGGAGTCGTCAGCCGGGACGGCTCTGTCGTGGCGACCGCGACGGCCGAGTACGAGACGTTCACCCCCCGGCCTGGCTGGGCCGAGCAGAGGCCGGAGGACTGGTGGGAGGCGTCGGCCGGAGCCATCAGGGCGGCAGTTGAGTCGAGCGGGGCGCGGGCCTCCGACATCTCCGGCGTCGGCGTATCGGGGCAGATGCACGGCGCGGTCTTCCTCGACGCTGAGGGCTCCGTCGTGCGGCCTTGCATCCTCTGGTGCGACCAGCGCGCGAGCGCGCAGTGCGACTGGATAACCGACACCGTCGGTGAGGACGGGCTGGCCGCGCTGGTCGGAAACTCCGCTCTTGCGGGCTTCACCGCGCCCAAGATCCTGTGGCTCAAAGAGTGCGAGCCGGACAGCTACGCCAGGGTGAGGCACGTGATGCTTCCGAAGGATTACATCAACATGAGGCTCACGGGCCGGCTCGCCACCGAGGTCTCCGACGCTTCGGGGACGCTGCTCTTCGACGTGCGGGAGCGGGACTGGTCCGTCGGGATGCTCGAGCGACTGGACATCCGACGCGAATGGCTGCCGGAGGTGCTGGAGTCGTGCGACGAGCTAGGCGCGGTGACCCCGGACGCGGCTGCTGCCACGGGCCTCGCGGCGGGCACAGTTGTGGCGGCGGGAGGCGCGGACAACGCATGCGGGGCTCTCGGCATGGGCGTCATCGGTGAAGGACAGGTCGCCGTCAGCATCGGGTCATCCGGCACGGTCCTCGCCCCCACCTCCCGGCCTCAAGTGGATCCACGCATGCGGCTGCATTCCTTCTGCCACGCGATACCGGGGAGTTGGTACCTGATGGGTGTCATGCTGAGCGCGGGCCTCTCGCTGAGGTGGTTCCGCGACGAGATGGGAGAGCCCGAGGTGAGCGAGGCAATCAAGAGCGGCAGAGACGCCTACGCCCAGCTGGATGCCACCGCCGCCGATGCGCCGCCCGGAAGCGGCGGGCTCGTCTTCCTCCCTTACCTGTCAGGAGAGCGGACGCCCCACGCGGACCCCGACGCCAGGGGAGTGCTGTTCGGCATCGACCTCACCAAGAAGCGCGCTCACGTCGTGCGCGCGGTCATGGAAGGCGTGACCTACGGGCTCAAGGATTCACTCGCTGTCATGCGAGACATGGGGGTGCCCCTCGAGGTGGCCGTCTCCGGCGGGGGCGGTTCGCGCTCGGCGCTGTGGAGGCAGATGCAGGCGGACATCTTCGAGATGCCCATCAGGACCGCGGGCGTCCCGGACGCGGCGATGCTCGGGGCCGCGCTGCTGGGTGGAGTCGCCTCGGGCGTCTACCCGGGCGTAAGGGACGCCTGTGCCCGGGCCGTGCATCACAAAGGACCTCTCCGGCCCGAGGAGGCGACCTTCGATGCTTACCGTACAGGCTATCGCAAGTATCGCGCGCTCTATCCGGCGCTCAAGCCCCTGTTCCCCTAGAAAAAACGCAAGAAAGTGGTCTGACCCCTTTTTTGCGTTTTTACGTGCAGACGAAAAGGGCCGGGGCTTGCGGCTCCGGCCCGTTCGAATCATCGCCCCCGCAGCCTATTTCAGGTTCTTCGACTGCTTGATAGCCTGCGCGTCGTCGTAGGCTTTGCTCGCGGCGGTGCCCATGTCCTGCAACTTGGTGAGCTCAGCCCCGTTGGCCGCGAAGAACTGCGTGAGGCCCGCGGCGTTCCCCGATTGCACCAGCGGCGCCAGGCTGTTTATGAGCTGCTTGCTCTCGTTAAGGACAGCGGTGTTGGCGTCGATCGCCTTGATCATCGCGGTGGCATAGCTCGAGTAGTCAGGCACGCCCGACAACGAGGCAACCTTCTGGTAGTCTGCCTTTACCGCGGGCATCTGGGAGAGGATCAGGTCCATGGCTGTGATGGCGCCAGCCAGGGTCGTCGGTGTCAGCGTCGAGAAATTACCGGTGACCGCGCCGCCGAGCACCGGGGTGAGCTGAGACTGGAGCGCGTCCAGTTGTGTGCTTATCTTCGCGTAAGCCGCGTCGGCAGTCGCGGTAAGGGTCTTGGCTTGAGCCGAGTTTCCCCCGCAACCCGCCAGCGCCGCCGCCGTGATCGCCAGAAGCGCCACGGTCACCAGTACGAGCATCTTCCTCATGCCGCCCCCTCCTTACCGAGCCGTCGGCTCCGCTGGAAAACCATCCGCCACGCAGAATCGATATAGTATTTCGACGGGCCGTTCGTTTCACCTGTTTTGGTTGATAGCGGCTGGGCACGTCTGGCCGCATGCGTCAGCCCGCGCGTTTCTCTTGTCGTGGGGCGGGTTTTACCGCATAATTTGCAGATACTTCAAGCGACCAAAGGGGGTCCTGATGATCGGGGACGATTTCCCAGACATTGTAGAGGTCGTCGTAGAGGTTCCGAAAGGAAGCCGCAACAAGTACGAGTACGACCATGACAGCGACCGCATCAAGCTGAACAGGGTGCTGTACAGCTCTGTCCATTACCCGGCCGACTACGGCTTCATCGAGGGCACTCTGGCGGAGGACGGCGACGAGGTGGACATCCTTGTGCTCATCGAGGAGCCGACGTTCTCGGGGTGCCTGATCGACGCCAGGCCGATCGGGATGCTCCAGATGCGCGACGAGAAAGGCCCGGACAACAAGGTGCTCGGGGTCCCGGTGTCCGACCCGAGGTGGCGGCACATGCAGGACATCCACGAGGTCCCCCCGCACCTCCTGAACGAGATCGAGAACTTCTTCCTCACCTACAAGAGACTCGAGGCGAAGGTCGTCACCAGCGAGGGCTGGGAAGACGCGAAGAAGACCAAGGAATACCTGAACGCTTCAGTAGTCTGAGCGCGACCGTTATTACGCACCACCGGGGTCAGGCACCAGTGGTGCGTTTTTCTGTGCCCGGAGGTCATCGCCGGCACGCGCCGGGCCGGAGTCGTACAGGTAAATCGCCTATACTGTACCAGGGCATTCACGACCTGCCGGATTACGGCAATGAGAGCGGGGGGACTCCAATGCAGGTGATCGACACGCACGCGCAACTCTGGACCGCCGAGGCCATCATGTCCATGCCCGAGGCGATGCGGGAGAACTACGTCAGGGTGTTCGCGAACAACTTGCCGAGCATAGAGGACACCATAAGCGACATGGATGCGGCGGGAGTGTCCACCTCAGTGATAGTCGCCGTCGACGCGGAGGTGCAGTGGGGCTACCGCGTCTCCAACGAGCTGGTCGCCGAGACGGTGAGCAAGAACCCCGACCGCCTCATCGGGTTCGCGAGCGTCGACCCCAACAAGGGCGAGGCCGCGCGCAAGGAGCTGCGCCGCGCCGTGAGCGAGAACGACATGCGAGGGCTCAAGCTGGTCCCGCACCTCTGCGAGATCCAGGTCAACGAGCCGGTGATGTACCCGCTGTACGAGGAGGCCCAGGAGCTCGGCATACCGGTGCTGTTCCACATGGGAACCCAGTTCCACTCCGGCACCAAGCTCAAGTTCTGCAGGCCCATAGACGTGGACGAGGTGGCCGTCGATTTCCCTGACCTGAAGCTCATCATCGCGCACTTCGGATGGCCGTGGTACGAGGAGGCGCTCGCGGTCGCCCACCGCAACCAGAACGTCTATTTCAACATCGCGGGGTGGGCGCCCAAACGAGTGCCGGACATCGTCTGGTCTTACATGAAAGGCCCGGTCAAGGAGAAAGCCCTTCTGGGCAGCGACTACCCGCTCGTCTCCAGGCAGCGCATCATGACGGAGCTGGCGGACATCGACATCGGCGATGACGTGCGCGAGCGCCTCTACTACAAGAACGCCCTGGAGGTCATCCCGGGCCTGAAGGATGACGCCGCGGACTGACCGCCGAGGGTTTGACAACACCCTGGCGTGAAGTACAATACACGCCTGAACCTAATATCTCATGTTCGACGGTATGAACAAGGCGTCCCGACGGGCGGCACCCAGCCGTATGGCTGGGTTTTTTTATTGACGCAGCGCGGCGGGCGATGGCCGCGCGCGAGCGGAGGAAGTATGGCCCGGAAGAAGATACTGATAGTAGACAATTACGACTCGTTCACCTACAACCTGGTCCAGTTCCTGGGCGTCCTGGGGGCTGACCTCGTGGTCTTCCGCAACGACCACCTGGCGCCCCGGGACGTGGAGCGCGTCAGGCCCGACGGCATAGTGATATCACCTGGCCCCAAGGCGCCCGCCGATGCCGGCATATGCAAGCAAGTGCTCCTGGAGTACGGGCCGCGCATAAAGACCCTCGGCGTCTGCCTGGGACACCAGTGCATCGGAGAGGCGTTCGGCGGCAAGGTCGTGCGCGCGAAGCAGGTGATGCACGGTAAGACTTCAACGGTCCTCCACGACGGCAAGGGAGTGTTCAAGGACGTCCCGTCGCCGTTCGCCGCGGCGCGCTACCACTCGCTCGTCATCGACGAGGAGTCGCTCCCCGACTGCCTGGAGGTCTCCAGCCGGACAGAAGACGGCGTCGTGATGGGGGTGCGGCACACGGAGCACCCGGTCGAGGGGATCCAGTTCCACCCGGAGTCGTTCATGACCGAGCCGGGCATGCTCATCCTAGAGAACTTCCTGGAGGCGTGATGTCCATAGAGGCGATGCTTCAGCGGACGGAGCCCGAACCGCTGACTCTGAAAGTGATCGAGCTGGCCGACGATCCGCGGGAGATGGACGAGCTGTTCGACGAGGTGGCCCGCATTCCCGGCTCGTGCTTCCTGGACTCCAGCATGCGCATGGAGAGGTTTGGGCGGTACTCGTTCGTCGGCTTCGACCCGTACCTGCTGCTCACCACCCGGGGGACCACCGCGCGCTTCACCGCCCGGGGCGGCGAGGCTTACGAGGTCGAGGGCATCGACCCGTTCGAAGCTTTGAGGTCTGCGTACGGCGCGCGCGCGTTCGACGCTTCGGGGTGCCGGACGGGCTTCCGCCTTTCGTCGGCGGCGGCATGGGCTACCTCTCATACGAGCTGGGGCGCTACATCGAGCGCCTGCCCTGCTCGGTGGATGACGACCTCGACCTGCCTGAGCTGGCGTTCGGGTTCTTCGACCGCGTGGTCGCCTCGGACCTGGCGAGCGGGCGCAAGTGGCTGCTGGTCTCGGGGGAAGCTGGTGAGAACCTCGAGGCTGGTGCTTCTGCCGCTCTGGCGCGTCTCGCTCCGGGGGCCGGCGGCGGGGTCGGCGGCACGGTCCCCGCCCAATCGGAGCCCGGCGCGGCGCTCGAGTTCGAGTGCGGCTTCACCGCCGACGAGTACCTGCTGTCCGTAGGCGCGGTCAAGGAGTACATCCTCGCCGGCGACATCTACCAGGCCAACCTGTCCCAGCGCTTCAGCGCCCCGCTGCTCGAGCCCGCCTGGGACCTCTACCGCAGGTTGCGCGTGGTGAACTCGGCGCCGTTCAGCGCCTACATGAACTTCGGTGATTTCGCCATCGCCTCTTCGTCCCCCGAGCGTTTCCTCGCCGTCGACGGGAGGCGGGTCGAGACGCGCCCCATCAAGGGCACCAGCCGCCGGTACGAAGACCCGGCTTCAGACGAGCGCAGCCGGCAGGAACTTCTCGCGAGCAAGAAAGACCGCGCGGAGCTGTCCATGATCGTGGACCTCGAGCGCAACGACATCGGGCGGGTCTGCGAGTACGGCAGCGTGCAGGTCGAGGAACACGCAGTGCTCGAGTCCTACGCGCGGGTGCACCACCTCGTCTCCACTGTCACCGGCACCCTCCACAAGGGGCGCGACGTCATCGACCTGCTGCGGGCCACTTTCCCCGGCGGCTCCATCACCGGCGCGCCGAAGATCAGGTCGATCGAGATCATCGACGAGCTCGAGCCCACCGCGAGGAGCGTCTACACCGGCAGCATCGGCTACCTCGGCTTCAACGGGCGCCATGACACGAACATCGCCATCCGCACGATGATAATCCGCGGCGGTCGGGTATACTTCCAGGTCGGGGGGGGCATCGTGGCCGACAGCGAGCCGGCCGCGGAGTTCCAGGAGACGCTCGACAAAGGAATGGCGATGTTCGAGGCGGTCACCGGCCTGCGTGAAGGGACCTGACCGCGCCCGCCGGCGAGTGGCGCCTTACGCGGGCGCATCGAGGAGCGAGATGGCTGAAGAGCTGACATACGTGGATGGTCACATCGTGCCGGCATCCGCCGCTTCCATACCGGTGAGCGACCGCGCCGTGCTCTACGGCGACTCGGTCTTCGAGACGATACGCGCGTATGACGGCAGGCCGTTCAGGCTGCGCCGCCACCTCGACAGGCTGGCCGAAGGCTGCAGGCTCATGCGCATGACGGTGCCGGTCCCGCAGGGCGAGATCGAGCGCGCCGTGGCCGACCTCATCCGGGCCAACGGGCTCGAGCGCGAGGGCGACGCCTACATCCGCATCACGGTCACCGGAGGGCCGTCAGCGGGTCCGAAGGGGCTGGAGCGCCCGGGCCCTCAGGGAATCTTCATCATCGTCCACGAGTACGAGCCTCCGTCCGAGGAAGAATACCAGCGGGGGATCGCCGTCGCCATATCGGGCATCAAGCGGAACGTTTCCTCGCCGCTCTCATCGCTCAAGACCGGCAACTGCATGGACGGCCTCTTCGCGCGGCAGGAGGCCCGCGACCGGGGGCTGGACGACTCGGTGATGCTGACGACCGCGGGAAACATCGCCGAAGGGACCACCTGGAACATCTTCATGGTGAAGGACGGAGAGCTTCTGACGCCCAACATGGGATGCGGCTTCCTGCCGGGCATAACCCGCGAGGCCGTCATCGAGGTCGCCCTCGCCGGCGGTGTGCCGATCAGGGAGGTCATGGAGACCCACGAGACGCTGCTCTCGTGCGATGAGGCTTTCGCGACCGGCAGCACCGCGGAGCTCATGCCGGTGTGCAGGGTGGGGACGCACCTGATGACGTTCTGTCCCGGTCCGGTGACGCAGGCGATGAGGACAGCCTACCGCGGCCTGGTGGCGCTCGAGACAGGCTCCTAGGTAGCCGGCGGTACGCCGGCGCTACTTAGCGTGCCGGTGCACGCACACCGTGCCGACCAGCTTGTCTTCCGTTTCCCTGCACTCGTATGGATAGCCCGCGAGTATGACCTGCAGGTGCGCGTCGTAGTCGAACTCGGCCAGCGCGCGGGAAGCCCCGGCCATCAGTTCCTGGAGCACCTCCGCGTCGGCGAGCGTGCTGATGTCGCCGTACTCTTCGGTCTTTCCCTCCACGATCTTTCGCAGGATGCGGCGCATGATCTTGCCGCTCCTGGTCTTCGGGAGGCCCGCGTTGAACTGTATGATGTCCGGGCGGGCGAACGGGCCGATGCTCGTCTTGACCCTGTCGGACACCTCGCCCGCGATGCGCTCCTCATCGTCGTATGAACCTTCGTAGGCCTCCTTGAGGGTCGCGAAGATGTAGATCCCCTGGCCTTTGATGGTGTGAGGGAACCCGACCACCGCGGCCTCTGCCACCGCCGGGTGCGATACCGCGGCGCTCTCGACCTCCGCGGTCCCTATGCGATGGCCCGAGACGTTGATGACGTCGTCGATGCGTCCCTCGATCCAGTAGTAGCCTTCCTCGTCGATCCTGCAGCCGTCCCCGGAGAGGTAGGCCCCGGGGAACTGGGACCAGTAAGTCTCGATGTACCGGTCGTGGTCCTGCCACACCGTGCGGAGCATGCCGGGCCAGGCGTTCTTGATGACCAGAAACCCTGACTCGTTTGGCGGCGCCTCTGTCCCGTCCTCGCGGAACACCGCCGGCACCACCCCGGGGAACGGCAGGCTGGCCGACCCGGGCTTCATCGGCGTCGCCCCCGCGACTGGCGCGATCATGATGCCGCCGGTCTCTGTCTGCCACCAGGTGTCGAGCACCGGGCAGCGCTCGCCGCCGACCTTCTCGTAGTACCAGAGCCATACGTCGGGGTTGATCGGCTCCCCTACCGTCCCCAGTATCCGCAGCGACGAGAGGTCGCGGGTCTGCGTCCACTGGTCTCCCAGCCGCATCAGCGAGCGGATGACGGTCGGCGCCGTGTAGAACCCGGTTACCTTGTACTTCTCGCAGACCTGCCAGAAACGGTCCGGCTCGGGCCAGGTGGGCACGCCTTCGAACATCAGGCTCGTCGCTCCATTGGCGAGCGGCCCGTACAGTATGTAGCTGTGGCCGGTTATCCAGCCGATGTCGGCGGTGCACCACCAGACGTCGGAGTCCTTGATATCGAAGATCCACTTGTGGGTCAGCGCGGCATAGAGCAGGTACCCCCCGGTCGTATGGACCACGCCCTTCGGTCTTCCGGTGCTGCCGCTGGTGTACAGCAGGAAGATGGGGTCCTCAGAGTCCATGGCCTCCGGCGGGCACTCCGCGGTTACGACCATCCGGGACATCTCCTCGTGCCACCATACGTCGCGGCCGGCTTTCATCTCGACGTCGGCGCCGGTCCTTCTGACAACGACCACAGTCTCCACCTGGCCGAGCCCGTCGAGGGCTTTGTCCGCGTTCTCTTTGATGGGTATGGACTTGCCTGCACGGAAGCTCCCGTCCGAGGTGATGAGGATGCGGGACTGGCTGTCGATAACCCGGTTGCGAAGCGCCTCGGCGCTGAAACCGCCGAACACCACGCTGTGGATGGCGCCGATGCGGGCGCACGCCAGCATGGCGATAGCGAGCTCCGGGATCATGGGCATGTAGATGCAGACCCTGTCGCCCTTGCCGACGCCGTGCAGCTTGAGCACGTTCGCGAACTCGCACACTTCCTCGAGGAGCTCGCTGTAACTGAACGTCCTGGGTTGCGTCGTCGGGTCGTCGGGTTCCCAGATGATGGCCGTCTTGTCGCCTCTGCCGGCGCTGACGTGCCGGTCCAGGCAGTTGGTGGAAGCGTTGAGCTTGCCTCCCTCGAACCAACGGTAGATGTGGTTGATGGGGTCGGAGAAAGACACTTTGTGCCAGCGCTCGATCCAGTCGAGCTCGTGGGAGGCCATCTCGGCCCAGAACTCGTCCGGGTCGTCGACCGAGCGCTCGTAGAACCCCTTGTACTCCTCGAACCCTTTCACGTTGGCGGTGCGGGAGAGTTTCTCGGACGGGTATATGAGTTTCTTCTCAGGCCTGCTGCCATCCATGTACATCAGCCTCCTGCGTGTCCAGGTGTGGTGGGAAAGGCACGCGCTGCCACGGTCCCGCTAGCCTTATTCTCAAGGCGGCCTTGCTTTCCTGCCATGCCGCCAGGCGCTTGACCGCACGGGGAAGGCTTCGCCCCGGCGGCAAGGAAACGGGCGTCCTGGGCGGAATTGTGAGGGCAGGACCCGGAAAGGGAGTGAAGCGTTCATGAAGGAACGACAGGTACGCTGTTCGCGTCGCCGGCACATTGCATCGGCGCTCGCGGGGCTGCTGTTCGCGCTGCCTTTTCTCGCGGTCTTCGCGAGCGGCTGCGGGACCACGCCCGCGAACATCGACTCAGCTTCCTCTACCGCGCAGCGCAGCAGGCTCCAGGGCCTCTGCTTCAGCCCTTTCGTGAACGAGAGCCCCTCCAGCCCCGTTCCGATCACACACGCCCGGATCGAGAGTCTCATCGATGAGATCGCGCCGTACACCCACGGGATACGCACCTTCAGCTCGTCCGGCCTGGGCGGCGACATCGCACGGACCGCGAAGTCAAAGGGCCTGTTTGTGGCCGCGGGATGCGACCTCGAGACCGACCCTGTCCGTAACGAGACCGAGGTGAGCAACCTGGTGCAGCTCGCCCGCGAAGGCGTCGTGGACCTGGCGGTCGTCGGTGAGGAGGCGCTCTACTTCAACTTCGCGACAGAATCGCAACTGGTCGGCTACATAGACCGGGTCTCCTCGGCGGGGGTCAAAGTCACCACCAGCGACACCTGGGGCGAGCTGATCGGCCACCCGCGGGTCATCGCTGCATGTGACGTCGTGATGGCGAACATGTTCCCGTACTGGGAAGACCGGGAGATCATCGGTTCGGTCGCCTACCTGGACTCCTGCTACCGCAAGACCAGGGCGGCCGCCGGAAGCAAAGAGGTGATAGTGGAGACCGGATGGCCGTTCGCCGGCGAGACCCACGGCAAGGCGGCCGCCACCCCGGAAAACGCCAAATGGTTCCTCGAGCGTTTCACCGACTGGGCGAAGATCGGGAACGTGAGGTATTTCTACTTCGAGGCTTTCGACGAGCCTTGGAAAGCAAGCCACGAGGGCCAGGTCGGGGCCCACTGGGGGCTGTGGGACCAGTCCGGCCGGCTCAAGGGAGGCATGAGCGAGATCATCGGTACGGCCCCCTGAGCGCAGAAAGCCCGGGCGCTGGAGCCCGGGCTTCCGTCATCGTCTTGATCCCTGCGTCTACAGGTCCTCTGCCGGGTTCTCCTTGTACGACCCCTGTGCTTTGTAGGGCCAGTACGGGAGCATCACCTTTCCGTAGATCTCTTCGAGGTTCTCAGCCATCGCCAGGTAGATGGCTGCCGCGCCGGTGAAGATGCCCACGATGCCCGCGGCCTTGATGATGCCGGTGTTCGCCCAGCCGAAGCCTATCGCGAGCATCGCGAACAGGACGGTGAGGGTGATGAACACGAACTGCAGGACGCGGTTGATCCGGAACGTCGCGATGGTCATGCACACCGTGAACACGCCCCACAGCACCAGGTACCACGCCAGTCCCTTACCAGAGATCTCAAGGCCCAGCTTTGTCAGCAGGAACGGCTTGAAGATCAGGATAAAGACGAGGCTTATCCAGAAAGTGCCGTAGGCGATGAACGCCGTCATCGCGAAGGTGTTGCCTTTCCTGAACTCGAGGATCCCCGCGATGACCTGTGCGAGGCCGCCCACGAAGATGCCCAGTCCGAGGATGCCGATATCCAGCTTGAAAACTCCGGCGTTGTGCAGGTTCAGCATCACTGTGGTGAGACCGAAACACGTCAACCCCAGAACAGCAGGATTAGCCAACTTGATGTCGTCTGTCATACTGCTTACCCCTCCTAAGAACGTCGGTTTCTCACTGCGATGCGCCGGACGCCAGCCTACTTGGCTTGCAGCTCCTTCGAGCCCGCGATCAGCTGGTCGACCACGCCCGGCTCTGCCAGGGTGCTGGTGTCGCCCAGCGAATCGGAAGTGCCCTCGGCGATCTTCCTCAGGATCCTTCTCATGATCTTGCCACTTCGAGTCTTCGGCAGAGCCGTCGTGAACTGGATGATGTCAGGTGTGGCAATAGGACCAATCTCTTTGCGTACGTGAAGAACGAGCTGTTTGCGTACTTCATCCTCCTCTCTGGACTCGTACTCGCTCTTCAGGGTTACGTAGGCGTAGATGCCTTGACCCTTGATATCGTGCGGCATGCCAACTACAGCCGCCTCGGAAACGTACTCGTGGCTCACCAGCGCGCTCTCCACCTCGGCGGTGCCGATCCTGTGGCCCGAGACGTTGATGACGTCGTCGATGCGTCCCTGCAGCCAGTAGAACCCGTCCTCGTCCACCCGGCAGCCGTCGCCGGTCAGGTAGACACCCGGGAACATGGCGTAGTACGTCTGGATGAACAGCTCGTGCGCCCCGTACAGCGTGCGCATCATCCCCGGCCAGGGCTTCTTGATGCACAGGAACCCGCTCTCGTTGACGCTTGCCTCGGTCCCGTCCTGCCTGAGGACGACGGGGTCCACCCCGAAGAACGGGAAGCTCGCCGACCCCGGCCTCATGGGGGTAGCGCCCGCCAGCGGTGTGATGAGGATGGCGCCGGTCTCGGTCTGCCACCAGGTGTCGCAGACCGGGCACCGGGAGCCGCCGATATTATCGTAGTACCAGAGCCACACGTCCGGGTTGATGGGCTCCCCAACCGTGCCCAGGATGCGCAGCGAGGAGAGGTCGGCGGTCTTGGTCCACTTGTCGCCGAGCCTCATCAGTGAGCGGATAGCGGTGGGGGCGGTGTAGAAGGCAGTGACCTTGTCCTTCTCGCAGAGCTGCCAGAACCTGTCGGGGTTCGGGTACGTCGGAACGCCCTCGAACATGACCTCGGTGGAGCCGTTGGCAAGAGGGCCGTAGACGATATAGCTGTGGCCTGTGACCCAGCCGATGTCAGCCGTGCACCACCAGACGTCGTCGTCGTGAATATCGAATATCCACTTGTGCGAGAGGGCAGTGTGGAGCAGGTAACCGGCCGTCGTATGCAGGACGCCCTTGGGCTTGCCCGTGCTGCCGCTGGTGTAGAGGATGAAAAGAGTGTCCTCGGCGTCCATCTGCTCCGGCTCGCACCACGGCTTGATGTCGTCCGCCATCATCTCTTCGTGCCACCAGTGGTCGCGCCCTTCGGTCATCTCGACCTCTGAGCCGGCGCGCTTCACCACGAACACGTCCTTGACGTTCGGGCACTCCTGAAGGGCCCAGTCGGCGTTCTTCTTGAGGGGGATGACCTTGCCGCTGCGATACGACGCGTCCGAGGCGATGAGGACGTGGCAGTCACTGTCAAGGATCCTGTCGCGCAGGGCGTCGGAGCTGAAGCCCCCGAACACCACGCTGTGGATCGCTCCGATCCTGGTGCAGGCCAGCATCGCGATTGGCAGCTCAGGGATCATCGGCAGGTAGATGCAGACCCTGTCGCCCTTCTTCACGCCGTGCTTCTTGAGCACGTTAGCGAACCGGCACACCTCGTCCAGCAGCTGCTGGTAAGTGAAAGTCTTGCTGGGGCCCGGCTCGTCGGGCTCGAAGATGATGGCGACCTTATCGCGCTTTTCGGTCTTGCAGTGCCTGTCCAGGCAGTTGTATGAGACGTTCAGTTTACCGCCCGCGAACCACTTGAGCTCGTGTTTGGACTCGTCCCACTCGTAGACCTTGTCCCATTTCTTGAACCAGTCAAGGGACTCCGCCATCTCTCCCCAGAATTTGTCCACGTCGTTTATGGACCTGTCATAAAGCTTCTTGTACTCTTCGAAGCTCTTGATATACGCGCCTTTGCTGAGCTCCTCGGGCGGGTAGATCGTCTGCGCTTCGGTGACTTCCTTGTCGTCAGTCGGCCCGGCCATCTCTATCTCCTTTCACTTCATCTCGATTCGTCTATGTCTGAGCAGACGCAACCGTCTATCCTGTGTGGTCACGCCCTGGTTTCTCTTGTGGTCACAAGCTCTGGAGCCTGCGTGCGGCGCTATCCAAAAAACCGATTTCTCTATGGTCTCAGTGCTTCGGGGTCCAGTCCCGTGCCATCCTTCGGGCGCTTCCGCCCGACCCCGTCCAGACCGGGAAGTATGATATATAAATCAGCCCGACTATGCAATCCGAACGCCCGGTCGAGCCTCCCTCCACGCGAAGCCGAGGGTGGTGGACCGCGGCCCTGGGGGCGCCCGCCGGCGACCGATTTCGCGGAAAGCGGACCAGGCAGACAGTCATGAAAACGGGTTCGCCGCACGGGCGCGGCCGGCTGACGTCGCTCAAGACAGTATTTCCTTTTCGCACAGACCCCGCAGCCGTCCGCCAGGGCAAGCAGGAGTGCGGCCCGCCACGTCAAATCAGAACCCCCGAGTGTGAAGTGGCTCCCCCCCCCC
>Ga0209538_1000324_pt1 | contig 29225 bp, 23 predicted proteins | sample BarGraNGADG00211_2_FD_184492 | JGI IMG/M metagenome (GOLD analysis project Ga0209538, IMG submission 184492) | Arctic peat soil microbial communities from Barrow, Alaska - Barrow Graham LP Ref core NGADG0004-211 (SPAdes) (version 2) | ecosystem: Environmental > Terrestrial > Soil > Wetlands >... | reverse complement strand
GGCGTGGATGGACCGACCGAACTTGAGTACAGAGTTTTGGAACGACACCAGCTGGGTCAAGGCGCTTCCGGAAAGGCCGTCGTCCAGCGTGCGGCGCACGCCCCGGTCTGCCGTTACCTCGATTTCGGTCCCCGCATAGAGCCCCGCGTACCGACCCGGCGGGTTGCCCGCTCCTCTCACGCTGTCAGTGATAAACGCTGTGCGCTCTGTTCCCTTGCAGCGCAAGGTTTCTTCGACCAGGTAGGGATGCACATGAACCCCATCGGGGATGATCTCCGCAGTCAACCGGTCCTCAATGAGAACGTAATCCACCAGGCCGGCCGGGTATACGCCCGGGTCGAGCTCGATGGGTAGATCGAACGTGTCAAAGAGATGCGTGACCAGGCTCATGCCGGCATCCACAGCTCGACGCGTTTGCTCGATGGTAGCCGAGGTATGCGCCAGACTGGTGACGATGCCCTGCGCGGTCGCCCACTCGATGAAGGGGACAACTGCTTCCAGTTCCGGCGAAACGTCCCAGATCTTGATGTGCCCTTCGCCTGCTTCGTACAATGCCTGGGTCGCGGAAGATTCGATGGCGGCCAGCGCGCTCGGCTGCGCCGCCCCCGGCTTAAAGAGATAAGGCAGCTCCAACCGGAAGCCAAGTATGTTGGGCGTTCGGCGGAAGCTATCGGTTTCCTGCAAACCGGCTCGCATCGCAGCAATGTTGGAGGTCACCGAGCCAAGGAGAGTCGGCGTACAGGCCGTGACCCCTTGCTCGAGCTGGTATCGCGAGTACTTGACGAGCCCATTTTCCTGAACCAGCACGTCGCGGATCCCGTGGGTGTGCAAGTCGACGAAACCAGGGAGCGCGAGTTGCCCGTCCGCGTCAATTACCTGCTCGCCTGGCTTGGGCTGCAGGCCCGAGGAGAGCGCCGTGATTCGCCCATCGGATACCCGCACATCGGTATTGGCCTCGAGCTGGTCACGGCTAAGCACCGTCCCGTTCTTGATGAGCATATACCCCTACTCCGATTTCAACGAGGCCACGTTTCTCCGCATGATCGTTGGGCTACAGTTTCACTGGCTGCCCGGTTGCGGCAGACTCCTGGACAGCGCAGAGGATGCGGGTATTGGCCAGACCATCTTCCAGGGTGATGAACGGCGCCTCGTCCCGAATGACGCAGTCCACGAAGTACTGGATCGACTGCAAGGTGAAGCCGAACTGGACACCGCGGATATCCAGTTGCGTCAAATAGTCGTCGCGATGGTGCCCGTCTGGCCCATACGATTCGCTGACTTCCGGCGCCAGGAGCGTGGTGTAATAAACGCCGTGCTCGGCGATAATCTCGGCGCGAAAATCGCCGTGCATGGGGAGATTGTCGGGCAGGATCCACGTGTTTTCAATTGTGCCGATGCCTCCGTCCGCGAACTTCAGAATATAAGCCCAGGCATCTGGAGCATCGATTCCCTTGCTGCGGAGAATGCCAGAATTACACGTCCCGTAGACCTCCACCACCTCGCTACCCATAAGCCAGCGGACCAGATCGCTCGAATGGCTGCCCAGGAACCACAGCGCCGACGTCCGGTTGGCCCATGATAGCATAGAAACGGGCACATCAACCGAATTGCTGTGTCTCATGGAGATGAAGCGCGCCTTTCCCAGCCCATTCTCCAGGCGCTTCTTGGCGTTATCGTACTGTGGATTGAAGCGGTTATGGAAATCCACCATCGCCTGGATGCCCTTGCGCCTGGCGGCAGCACATATTTCTTCGGCATCGGCCACTGTCGTGGCAAGCGGCTTTTCGATCAGCAGCGCCTTGCCCTCGTTGATCACCGCCAATGCTCCCTCTTTGTGAGCAAAATCGGGGGTTACCACGGCCACGGCGCGCACTTCGGGATCCGCCGCTACCTCTTCGGCCGACCGACACACTTTCGGGATGCCGAACTCCTTGGCGAAAGCCCGCCCCCTGGCTTCATCCTTGTCATACACAGCTACTAGCTCTGCGGATGGGTGCGTTCTGTAGGCCAGGGCGTGAGTTCTGCCCCACCCACCGGTGCCGATCAGACCAAGCTTGAGTTTCATTCTGCTGCCTCCTTGTGTAACCCTAAAGCCGTCAGATACAGGAGAGCACAGCGCGTCAACCCCTGCCCCAGGCGGCACGGCGTGGCCCACAAGACCACCTAGGAGCGTGCTGAAAAACCCCTGTTTGGAGCGACCGACCGCGAACGATGCTACCATATGCAGTAGTCATGAGATACTCAGCTACTAGCTGTAGTGGGTCCGATGAGGGTTTATGCTCGGAAACGGGACTTTTTCAGCGGCCTCCTAGCGGCGTCTGTACCTGGGATCCAGGATGTCGCGCAGTCCATCTCCCAAGAAGTTGAACGACGTCACCACATAGGCGATTGCCAGCCCAGGAAAGATCACCAGGTGTGGTGCCATCCACAAATACGAGCTGCTCTCACTGAGCGTGAGCCCCCAACTCGGCGTCGGCGGCCGCGTGCCCAGACCAAGGTAACTGATAGCTGCTTCGGCCAGGATAGAGAAACCCATGATCGATGTCGACTGGATGATGAGCGGCGAGAGTGTGTTCGGCAGGATGTGTCGAAACATGATCAGCAGATCTGTCTGCCCGATGCAATGCGCGGCCTGCACATACTCCAGCTCGCGCAAACTCAGGACTGTGGAACGCGTAAGCCGCACCAGAATAGGAGTGTAGACCACCACCAGCGAGACCAGGACGGTCTGCAACCCTGGACCCATGATCGCGGCCAGCGCCAATGCGATCATCACCCAAGGAAACGCGAAGAACATCTCGACAATCCGCATGACCAAATAATCGACAATGCCGCCCAAGTATCCCGTGAATAGCCCAACAGGAACCCCGATCGCAAGCGAACAAGCGATCACGGCGCCAGCTGTAAGCAGGGAGATGCGCGCGCCGAACACCAGGCGGCTGAAGCTATCACGACCGAAGTTGTCGGTTCCAAGCAGATGCGCACCCCCCGGCTTAGCCAGCAACGGTCCGGTTGACAGGGTATTGGGATCGTACTGGGCCAACAAGGGCGCAAAGACGGCCACCAAGACCACACTAAGCAGCATGATCGAGCCGACGAGGGCCTTCTTGTTGCGCCAGAGATCGTATAGGACTTGGGCCAATCCCGAACGGCTCCGAGATCGGGCGAGCGGCCCAATCATCGTTGATGCAGTTGCATCACTCATCGCCAGTTCCTTGACATCAGTTGCATCGATATCATTTGCACCCTCATGGAACCGTGCTCCGCGCAATTTCGCGGCATGCCTGCTAAGTGTACCGGATACGCGGATCAATGAGGGTATAGAGAACGTCGGTGATCAGGTTAACCACGAAGAACACCAGGGCAAACACCAGAATAGTGCCCTGGATCAGTGGGTAGTCGCGCGTATTGATGGCCTCCATGAGGAGTAGCCCCATGCCCGGATAAGCGAAGACCCGTTCGATCACAATTGCCCCGCCAAGCAAGTAACCGATCTCAATCGCGACCACAGTAACCACCGGGATGGCGGCGTTGCGGAGCACGTGGATGTACAAAACCCGGCGCTCGTTCGCGCCCTTCGCTCGGGCGACCATCGCATAGTCCTGGCGCAGCGCATCCAGGATACTGGAGCGCAGGAGGCGACCGATCATCGCCGCCTCGGAAGCACCCAGGGCCACGCATGGGATCAGCATGTGTCGCAAGAAATTCCCAAAGCCCTCGTGCGGATAGACAAACCCGGTGGCCGGCAGAACCTTAAGTTGCACAGCCAAGAGGAGGATGAGCATGATCGCGAGCCAGAATTCGGGTATTGACATGAGCACCAGTGTGAGCGTAGAGAGACCGAAATCCACCCAGCTATTGTGCCTGGCTGCACTCACGATTCCTGTGGGAATGGCAAGCGCCAACGCTACTAACATCCCTCCCAACAAGAGGTACAGTGTGCGGTCGAACCGCTCGATGATCATCCTTGCTACAGGTTCCTGGCTGCTGATCGAATAGCCCAGATTGCCCCGAAGCGCGTCGCCAAGCCAGATGAAGTACTGCTCCGGGAGGGGCTTGTCCAGCCCATATTGGGCCTTCAGGGCCGCCATGACTAGCGGATCTGACACGCGCCCCATCATGGTCGAGATCGGGTCACCGGGTATCAGATGGATCATTAGAAACACAAAGATGCTGATTCCCAGCAGCGGCGGGATCATGCCCAGCAACCTTCGTGCCAGATAACGTAGCATGCCCTGTCACCATCCCAGATGTCGAGCAGGACGCCTGGCCCGATTCAGGGTGGGCGGCCTCCCAACGGTCAACTCATGTATGACTGGCCGGCGGCGGCGCGATCGGGCCGATCGCGCCGCCGCCGGATGCGGCACAACTACCCATCGGCGACCTACGGACCGCGGGTGACAGAAGCCATATGCCACAAGATTCTACTACTTCGGTTTTACGAACTGCAGGTTCCAAAACTCGTAGCGCAGGGTCGGCAAATTCACAAACCCACTCAGGTAATCCTGGTAGGACGATACGCGGGTGCCCTGGGTCAGCCAGACCATCGGTGACTCATCGACGGCTATCTTGAGCGCAGCCGCATAGTCCTTCTGACGCTCTGCCAGGTCGAAAGTTGAACTCGCCTTGTTGAGCATGTCATCCATCTGAGCGTTCTTGTAGTTATGGATGTTGGTTGGGCTCGTGCTCAGGTAGTAGCTACCCAGGAGAGCTGCCGGATCGGGGCCAGCCGTATCGCCGCAGATATCCATTGCAAAGTCTTTGTTGGTAAAGACGCGCTGGATGAACGCCGGCACGTCCAGCACTTCAAGGTCGACATTGATGCCGACCGCTTTGAGCTGGCTTTGGATCACGACACCGATAGGCTGCTCCTCAGCGGTCTGCGGCACGGTCACCTTCACCGAGAAGCCATTGGGGAAGCCAGCGTCTGTCAATAGTTGCTTGGCCTTAGCAATGTCCGGCTGGTACTCCACCTCCGGGACGTAGAACGGGCTGGTCTTGGGGATTGGGATAAACGCAGGCTTTCCCTGGCCGGCTGTCGTGGCATCAACGATTGGCTGGCGGTCGATGGCGAGCTTCACGGCCTGGCGCACCCGAACATCCGTGAAGGGAGCCTTGGTGACGTTCATGCCCAGCCATTCGTAGCCCAGAAGTGGCGCGGCCGAGACCTTGATCCCAGACTGGGCTTGCATCGCCGGGGTGTCCACCAGATTCCCCATCAACAACACATCGCTCTCCTTCGAGAGCAGGCTGGCTTTTGCGGCACCATAGTCCGGCAGGAAGACAAACTTGAGGCCATCGGTCTTCGGCAGCCCAGGCTCGAAGTAGTCTGGGTTTTTGTCCAGCGTGATGTAGCTATTCTTGCGCCACTCCTTGAACTTGAATGGGCCGCAGCCCACTGGCTGGGTCTTGGCGGCACCCGGGGTCGCATACACCGACTGGGGCAGGATAGGCACGCGATCGATGAGCACGTCGAGGAGGGGAGCATACGCCTCCTTGAGGTGGATGACCGCCGTGTACTTGTCGACTACCTCGACGGAATCCACGGCTGCCAGCCGGGCGGCTATCGTACCTCCGTACTCTGGCTTCGTTTGAGCTTCGATCGAAAACTTGAAGTCGTCGGCCGTCACTTCTTGGCCATTATGAAATTTGATGCCGTGCTTGAGGTTGATGCGCATCGTCTTGTTGTCGACGACATCCCAGCTGCTGGCGGCGGAGGGGATGACCTTCAGCTGCTGGTCATAGCGGGCGATAAAGCAGTTGACTTCGTCCAGGACTGTAAAAGTCACGCGCGACTGGCCCATCATGGGGGACAGGTCAGAGGGCTCACCGTCCAGAATGATGACGGGCACGCCTCCCAGACCAGCTGCGGGCGCTTGAGTGGCGGCTGGAGCCGCGGGCGCCTGAGTCGGCGCGGGGGCTGGCGCTTGCGTTGGCACAGGCGCAGCCGGCGGCTCAGTGGGTTGGGGTACGGACGGGCCGGCCGCGGGCGCGCAGGCAGCAAGGACCGTCAGGACCAGCAGGGCAGTCACGATCGCACTGAGACATCTGGTTTTCATGGCTCTGTTTTCTCCTTATGTCTTCATGGACTCCGAATCGAGGCTAGTTGCCATGCAGAATTCGCTCCACACCAAAACAAATCACGTCGTCGGCGTTCTCCGTGAAGGGCGCACCGCTGGCTACCTGGGTGCCATATCCGCCCTCGCCGATCGCCTTCTGGGTCGGCAGGTAGCCGTGCGAGCCGTTCCCCAGGCTAACCGGGAAGATGCGCAGGGTTGACGATAGCGCTTTGACGCGTCGGCCAATCTCGGTGAACAGCTCACCGGGGATGCCGACAAGCAGGGCATCGCCGAGCCGGATGCCTAGCAGCTCGAAGTCGATCCCTGACTCGGGCTTGTCGGCCGCTTCGAGGATCATTCGAGCCATGATCTCATCTGAGATGCCGTCGCGCAGGGTAACAAGCTGCGCGCGGGCAGTCGTGGCCACGGCTTCCGCCCACCTGAGATTCTGCGCCCGAACGCGCCGGTAAGGGAGCAGGAATGAGACGGTGGACGCGCCCACCACAGGACCGGGCTGTGGCGCGATCCCAGCACAAACGCGCAGTACCTCACGGCCCAACGCCCTCCCGCGCCGTTCAATCCCGTAGAAGTCGCGGTCCACGAAACCTTCGACGTCTACGCTACCCTGGGCGCCGTTGGTGAAGAGGGCCACTCCGCCCAGCTCCGCCTCCACCAGGCCAGCGGCGAAGCCGGGGAAGTCGGCGGTGATGGTAAAGTTGTCACCCGTGAGCGAGTTCGGGTGGCATGCGAAGTTGAACACCACGGCGATCGTCTGCCCATCTAGCGCGTTGATCCGCACCACGCCCACTTCCGGGTCCCCTTCCTCGGCGGGGCCAAGGATCTCCTCCGGGGGATATTCCTCCCAGTTCATCACGATGCCGCCGTTACGGTGCCACAGCCGGCGATAATGGCTGATACTGGTTTCCTGGCCTTGACCAGTGCCGAGCAAAGCGGGCTGCATACCCGCCGCGGCTTGCCGGCAGACCTGAACTAACTTGTCTGCCAGCACCAGCAAGTATTCCTTTTCGGGTTGGCTGAAGTACCCGATGGTTGCCGGACCGGAGTGGTCGTGGGAGCATGCGATGAGAATGCGGCTTACCTCGACGTCCAGCGCCTTGCCGATGGCCTCCCGCACCTGCCGCGCATACCCGGCGCCCAGGCCGATCAGATCGCAAGTGACCAGGCAGGCGGTCTCCGGCGCTCCGGACTGTCCCCTGCCCGAAACCACCAGAGCTCGAGCATGCAGTGGGTCGCGGACCGCATCGGACGGCTGCGCTCTGGGGATCCCGTCCAGCCAGACGCCCACAGGGGGCGTGATGTCGATTTTGGCAGCTCCCGCCTTGAAAAGGGTTGATCCTGGCATGCTGTATCCCTCCCTTGCTTCTGGACCGTTCAGTGCATCTCGGTGTTGCACGTGCCGATGCCGCCTCGGTAGAAGTTGAATTGGACGTTGGGGTGTTCGGCAAGCAGCGACATGGGCACTGAGCTGTCGGGCAGACATTTCGAGATCATCAGGGTGGTCAGCCGCATGCCGAACGGGCCGTCGTGGTTTCCCGCCTGCCAGATGGACACCTTCTCGGCTTGCCAGGTTTCCACCGGACCCACAGTCAGCGCCTGGCTCGGGACCATCTGCACTACGCCACCGCCCGACGTGCGTGCATTCTGGATCAGTGTGATGGGATGCAAGTCCACGATGCGCGTCGACAATCTCCGGTACTCCATCGGCGAAGGCGGTTGCTCACAATGTATCCCTTGCCGGCGGGGCGGATCGTTGAACGCCCAATGCTTGACTTCGCCCTGCCCTCCCTGCATTACCACGCAGCGCGCCAGGGCCCAACTCTCGCGGTACTCGCGCAGGTCCGCCGTGGGGAAGTGCAGGTTCTGGGGCGGCATCCGCAAGCCGGGGCGGATCCGGTTGAAACAGAGGTCCAGATCGGCCCGCTTCAAGCTCAGAGGATGGGTGACCGCGACTTCCTTATCGTCAACAACCCATTCGTCCATCGCCCAGAAGTGGGCATAACGTAGGTCGATCTCTAAGTCGTTAACGAGACGGGCTACGAGAGGCAACTGTTCAGTGGGGCCGACCGGGCCGCAGATTCCGGCCGGCTGTTCCTCGCTGGCCTGCTTCCAGGCCATCACATATTCCAAGGCCTCGGCCAAGTAAAAGTCCTCAAGGGTATCGTAAAAGACAACCTTGAAACCCGGACGTGATAGACATAACAAGTCTTCTGCAGTCAGCTTTGCCGCATCATCGAGGATCTCGCGATCGAGTGTCGTGTAGTCCCACCATTCTGGCGCTATCTTGCTCAGTGGCCGCATTGCCTCCCTCCAGGTTCTTTGATGATATTCTTACCCGTTGGGCAGCATCACCGCTTTGATGATCGGTTGGCTGCCATCGACGATACCGCTCATGATCTCCCTGGCGTTCTCAAACCCGAAGGTGTGGGTCACCATGGTCTGCGCGTCGATCAGGCCGTCGCGCAAAAGGCGATTCGAAATGGGGAAATTGATCGCCGGTTCGGCAAACGTCGGTTTCAGCGTGATCTTGCGAAAGATCAGGTCATTGACGTCAATCTGAATAGTGCTTTGGCCGCCAAAGTGCAACCCGAAGAACGTGATTGTGCCGCCGAAACGGATGATCTTGAGCGCGTCGTAGATACTCCTGGGAGGTGAAGTGACTATGACGCTATCGACGCCCTTTGGAAACCGGCGCTTGATTTCCTCTTCAACGTCCTGCTTGCCGATCTCGATGGTCACGTCGCAGCCAAGCCCGACTGCCGCGGCCAGCCTGGCTCGCTCGCGAGGAGTATCGGCCGCCTGCCCCGTGATGGCCACGAACCCTGCCCCGCGTAACTTGGCCAGCCTGGCCGACATCAGTCCCAGCGGCCCCGGCCCAAGGACGACCACGCTGCCTCCCAAGGGAATGTCGGCGTTGAGGACCGCAGTAAGGCACACCGCGAGTGGCTCGGTCAAACTGGCCGAGACAGGGTCGAGCCCATCGTACTTGTTGAGGCAGTTGAAGCGCACAGACATGTACTGACCCATCCCGGGCTGCCCTTCCATGTTGTACATGTTTCGACAGAGCTCCGGGTGCCCGCTCTTGCAGGCTTCACAGATCCCGCACATCGTGCAATCTTCGACGATGACCGAGTCCCCGGGTTTCACGCTGATGACGTTCTTACCTACCCCGAGCACCTCCCCGGCGATCTCGTGCCCGAGAGGCATGAGCGTGTCTGACCAATCGCGGACGAAATTGACATCCGTGCCACACACGCCGCATGCGTTCACTCTTACGATCACATGGTCTTCATCCGGCGGCGCGATTTCCCACTCGCGTTCCTGGATGTCCAGGAACTTCTTGCCCCAGAGCCCTTTGCTGCGCATCCTCGTCTCCCTGCCGTGGCCCCACGGAGGGGCCGCAGGCCCCCAGCGGTGCTACGCCACTTACCCTGCCCCGTACAGCTTCCCGTCCGCCCCAGGGTAGATGGCATCGTCGGCGTGCTCGAGCGCTTGCCCCAGGTTGCCGAACACCTTATAGAACGCTGCCGCGATCTTGGCCATCAAGTCCTGGCCGTTGGGCGCATGCATACCGTGGACGATGGTATAGGTGTCACACAACATCTTGGCGACCGGATAGTCATCGATGTTGTAGTCGTAGTGGATCCCCTTGGCTTCGTTGATTGTCCATGGGTAACTTGAGCCGGCGTAGCCAAGCTTGCTTTGGAAGAGGTCCTGGGCAGGAACCGGCATCGTTTGCCATTGCCCGACCAGCATACCCTCTTTGTACAGAGCCTTCTCCACGGCAATCCGGAAGCGTCGCGGCTCGCAGTCCACCTGGGCCAGGCCAGGATCGAAACGCACGTTGTACATAAAGTAAACATGCTTGCATTCCGGTGGGCAGTAGGGAGGAATGACACCGGGGATCTTGCTCAGCTCGCGCGTGAGGTACTCCGCGTTGGCAATCCGAACGGCGTTGCGCTCGTCCAGGTGCATCAGCTGGCCGCGCGCTAGTGCGGCTGGCAGCTCCTGATTCCGATACATGTAGCCGAGGATTGACGCATTGTAGACCCGCCGATGGCTGACCTCGTCGACCTCGTCACCAAAACACCGCAACAGCATGCCCTTCTTGAGATACGTTTCACTGTCGGTCGTAAAGAGGCCCCCCTCACCGCCGGGCAGGTTCTTGAAGTTGTTCAGGCTGAAGGTGCCAATGTCGCCAATGGAGCCCACTTTCCTGCCCTTGTATTCAGCCCCGTGCGCCTGACAAGCATCTTCTATGACCGGTATTTCATGCTTTCTGGCGATCGCCAGGATCGGGTCCAGGTCAGCCGGCAGGCCCTGAATGTGCACTGGAATGATGGCCCTGGTGCGCGCCGTTATGGCGCTTTCCAGTTTGTTCGGGTCGATATTGTAGGTACGAGGGTGGATGTCTACGAAAACGGGGACGGCATTCTGATGCAGCGCGCAAGACGCTGATGCCAGGAACGTGAAGGCAGATGTGATGACTTCGTCGCCTGGCCCAACGCCCAATGCTGCCAGCGCCATGTGTAACGCTGCCGTGCCGCTGGTCGTGGTCAGACAATAACCAGTGCCCACGTACTGAGCCCACTCATGCTCGAGGGCTGCGACTTGTGGTGCCGTCCCACCGGCGATGATCCCACTGTCTAACACCTGGTTAACCAGGCGCCGATCGTCCGCCGAAATAATCGGCCAGTTTCTGTAGTCACTGCGATTGAGAACGGACGTGCCGCCAGCAATAGCCAGTTTCTCAGACATGCTCCCTCCCAGATCCAACTATGGACTCTACCCGAATTGGCTGCTTTGGATCGACCTGCCGGGCAAGGTTGCCGGGCTGATACAAACAAGGAAAATTGAGCAAGGATATGCACCAAAGGCACTGCGCAGCGCTTTCATGCAAGCCATCGCCTGCAACCGTTTGCAGACCAATGATATCACAGGTGAGTCTTCATGTCAATAGCCATTTTTCCGGTTGTTGCCATTTTTCTGGTGATTCCCCATAAGTGCCGGTCGGTTTGGGGAAGGGGTGCGTGGCGGCATAGCGATGGTAGCGGAGGTGACAAGGACGGCGCTGATGCCAGCCAGCAGGACATAGGGGCCGTTCTGCTTGAGGATTTGCCGGGCCAAGGCCCATTGTGTGAGTAGGGCGTCCATGGTCGTGTGTTATGGCTAACAACCGATTCTGTCCGGTGGAACAGCTCTTTCTAGCCGTTAGCTGACGATTGCTCGATTGATGCTCCCGGGCGCACCAACCTCTGCAGACCACGCTGGCTTGGTGCCAATCCGCACAAATGCCACTCAAGTGGATGGGCGCCGACGGCGTTACCGGCTGGCTGCAGTTCTCCGCCAGTCGGGGCAAGTATGGCCAGGAGCACTTGTCGTACCGGTCGAACGTGAGACAGTTCCGTCTCAAGCGGTGCTAGTGGGTCGGCCCCGTCACGGCAAGGGCCGCGTCAAGTGACCCTTCAAACGGTCAGCGTCGTCTCCGGCTGGCCCACGTGCCGGGTATAATCCGGGAGGAGGACCGGGCTGGTATGGCCGGGGAGGCCGGCTTCCAGGCCGGCCTGGTCCAATTCACGGTTCCAGGCGTCGAGGTGTGCCAACGTGGCTGCGCCCAGCTGCACGCCGCCCGCATACGCCCCGGCCGCCCGGCCGGCTCGCCGGCCAAAGACCACAATATCCAGCAGGCTGTTGCCCATGAGGCGGTTGCGCCCGTGCACGCCGCCGGAAGCCTCGCCGGCAACGTACAGCCCCGGCACCGGGGTGGAGGCATCAGGCTTAATGGCCACGCCTCCGTTCTGGTAGTGCAACGTCGGGTAGACGAGGATCGGTTCTTTGGTCATGTCGATGCCGAAGCGCTTGTACTGGCGGACCATGGCCGGCAGGGCGCGCGCGATGGTGCCCGGTCCGTGCAGCACGTCGATCAGCGGGCTATCGAGCCAGACACAAGGCTGGCCGGCAGGCGTGATCAGCCCCCGGCCGCGCTCCTTGCACTCACGAATGAAGGCCGAGGCCTCGACATCGCGCGTCTCCAGCGGGAACACGAATTGTTCGCCTTCCGCATCACAGACCTGCGCGCCCAGGCCGCGCACCTTCTCGGTGACCAACTGGCCGAGGATCTGTTCCGGGAAAGCGGCGCCGGTCGGATGGTACTGCATTGTATCGATGAAGGCCAGCGGCGCGCCCACCCGGTAGGCCAGGACCAGGCCGTCGCCGGTCGCGCCATAGTGGTTGGTGGTCGGGAAGGCCTGGTAATGCAGGCGGCCGCTGCCACCGGTGGCGATGATAGCGGCCTTCGCCCGGATGTAGCCGGTGGCCTGCGTCTCCAGATTTTGCACCACGGCGCCCGCCACGCGCCCGTTCTCGTCCAGCACCAGCTCCAGGGCTGGCGAGAACTCCGTGACGGTGATGTCCGCCCGGCTGCGCACTTCGTCGCGCAGCGTGCGCATGATCTCGGCCCCGCTATAATCGCGCGCGGCGTGCATGCGCTTGCGGCTGGTGCCGCCGCCATGGATCGTGCGCATGGTGCCGTCCGGCTCCTTGTCGAACATGCAGCCCAGGCCTTCGAGCCAGGCGATGACCCCAGGCGCGTCCATCACCAGCGCCTCAACCAGGTCCGGATCGTTGGCGTAGCCGCCCCCGCCAATCACATCCAGGTAATGGCGGGCCGGGCTGTCGTCCGCCTTATCCGCCGCCTGGATGCCGCCCTGCGCCATCATGGTGTTGGCGTCGCCGAAGCGCAGCTTGGTGACGAGGATCACGCACGCGCCGGCCTCCTGCGCCAGCAGGGCCGCCGATGCCCCCGCGCCGCCGCCGCCGATCACCAGCACGTCGCATTCGGCCAGGGGCGAGGAGAGGTCGAGGCTGCCGGGCCGGACGCGCGGGCGTGCCTCCAGGACCGCCGCCAGCTCGTGCAAGGTGCGGTCGCCCTTGTTCGGTCCGACGCGCAGCGGACGGAAAGCATTCTCGACATAGTCGGGGTGGAAGGTGCGCAGGATCGCCTGGCGCTCATCCTGTGACAGGCGCGGGTAGGCCTGCCCCACGCGGGCCTGCCGCGTGGCCTCGACCTTCTTCATCGAAACAAGTATCTCGGGCGGGTATAGCATGGGTTACTCCGGTTCTATGTCACGAGCGGCATAAAGCTTCAGCAGCGTCGCACGGTCGGCCCCTTTCAAAGCCGCGAGCTCATCCTGGAACGCCCCACTCTCAATCTCGGCCAGGCGGGCGGCCAGGTGGCGGCTGCGCGGCGCGAGGTAACGGCCGTAGAGGCGACGGGCCAGGATGGCGGCGTTGTACTGGCTCTCCTCGGCGGGGCAGCGCGCCGCGCACAGGCCGCACATTATGCAGTCGAAGCTCTTGTCGGCCGCGGCGCTGATATTGCCGCGCATCAGGGCAGCCATGTAGCCCTTGACGTCAAGCTCTTGCGGGCAGGCCTTGGTGCACGTGCCACAGCCCAGGCAGCGCAGCACCTCCGGGTACAGCTTCCAGACGGCGGCGGCATCGGGCTTGAGCCGGGTCAGATCGTAGGTGTGGCGTTGCGTGGGAAAGAACGGGATCTGGGCCAGGTACATGTCGGGCCGGACAACCGTCTGGCAGGCCAGGCCGAAATGCAGGCGCTCGTCACCCCCTATACGGTAGACAGTGGCGCACGCGCCGCAGAAGCCGCCCCGGCAGCCGACGCCCCGCACGAGTCTGTAGCCGGCCCATTCCATGGCCTTCATGATGGTCAGGCTGGGCGGCACCTCGTAACGCTTGCCCATGATGTACACGGGAATCAGAACTTCTTCGATCTGGGGCATCGTGTCAGACATCGTGTCAGGCATCGTCTCAGGCATCGTCATCATCCTTCTCCAAGCTCACCCAGCTCGTTGACCTCAAACGTCTTGACCGGCGGCGCCTCGTCCAGGCTGCGGCCGGGGACGTAGTCGAAGAGCGCCTGCGTGCGCAAGGCAACGGCGCGAAAGGCGGAGCCGACGGAAATGCCGGCCGGGCAGGCGCTGGTGCACAGCCCACAGCCGACGCAACTGGTGCTCATGTGGTTCATGCGCGTGAGATGGAAAAGCAGGGTGTCCGCCGGCAGGCGGCTCGCGCCCTTGCGCGTCGCCCAGGCCACGAACTGCAGCGGGTCATGGTCGAAAACGTCGGTCTTGAAGAAACACGTCTTGCAGTAGCAGATGGGGCAGTTGGTCATGCAATTGTGGCAGCGGATGCACGTGCTGAAGAACGCGGCCAGCCCGGCGGGTGAGGCGGTGCGCGCGCGGACTTCGGCCAACATCCGGTCACGGGCCGCGCTGCGCTCGACCAGCAGTTGCCGCAAGGCCTCGTCGTGCGGGCCGGCGTCGTCGATCGCGGCCAGGCCTAGCCGGCTTGCCCAGGCCGCGCTCGTCTCCACGTGCAGGGCGGCGGAGCCATACAGCCCGATTTGCTGTATCACCATCTCCAGGCCAGGGATGGCCTCGGAGACAGCGGGCGCCGGGTACTCGCACATCTGGCAGGCCGGGCGCAGAGCAAAAGCGGCGCGTGGCTCGCCGCGCGCGATGCGGGCGTAGTCCTGGACTTCATACGTGCCCGTACACTCGACGCCGATCAGGACCAGCCCTTCCAGGCTCGCCTGCTGCAGCTTGACCAGCTCGACCAGCGCGCGAATCTCGCAATTGCGCAAGACGGCGGCGATGCGCGGGCGCGGCGGGCGTTGGGTGAGCATGCTGACCAGCCGGGCTCCGTTGAGCGGCAGGACCGGCGCCAGTGGATCGGCCAGGTCCAGCAAAGCCGGATCTTTGACAAGCGCCGGGGCCAGCGCGTCGCCCGCCGGATGGCGCAAGGGGACCAGCAGAGCCTCGACCATGCCGCCGGCCAACACCGCCCGCAGGACACCCACTAGCGCCCCACGGACGTCGCCGTCAGGCCTCTCGATGATCCAGTGCATTGAGTCTCCCATCACGCGAGCCCTTTCACATCGTCCACAGCGTGCGCACCGGGTTAGGCCCCAACTGCCGCAGGTCATCGGTGAATCGCCGGATGGTCTCGGCGAAGAGCGCGCCCTCGCTGGCGCTGATCCAGCGCAGGCGCACGCGCCGCTCGTCGAGGCCCATGCCCTTCAGCGACTCCTCGAGGATGGCGATGCGCCGGCGGGCTTTGTAGTTGCCCTCCTGGTAATGGCAGTCACCGGGATGGCAGCCGCCGATCAGCACGCCGTCGGCGCCTTCCAACAGCGGCTTGAGCACATAGCTGACGTCGACCGCGCCGGAACACATCAGGCGGATGATGCGCACGTTGGGGGGGTACTGGAGGCGCGACGTCCCGGCCAGGTCGGCGCCGGTGTAAGTGCACCAGTTGCACAGGAAGGCAACGATGCGCGGTTCAAAGACACTCTCAGACATAGCCACTCCGTCAGCCAATGGCCGCCTCTAACATACTGAAGACCTGCTTGAACTCGAAGCCGCGTTGATAGGACGCGCCGTTGGGACAGGCGGCGACGCAGGCCCCACAGCCCTGGCAGAGCGCTTCGAGGACGCGGGCATAGCCCTTCTCCTCGTCGATCACGCGCGCCGAGTAGGGACAGGTCTCGACGCAGATGCCGCAGGCGGCGCACAGGCGTGGGTTGACGGCCGCGATCAAGGCGGCGCTCTGCAACTGTTTGCGGCTCAGTAGGGTGACGGCCCGGATGGCGGCGCCGTTGGCCTGGGCGATGGTCTCGTCGATAAAGCGCGGCGAGTGCGCCAGCCCGGCCAAGAAGAGGCCATCGGCCGCGAAATCCAGCGGGCGCAGCTTGGCGTGCGCCTCGAGGAAAAAGCCGTCCTCGGACAGCGGCACTTTGAACATCTGGCCCAGTGCGGCGTTGCCCGGCTCGGGCTGGATGCCTGCCGCCAGCACCAGCCAGCCGGCGTCCAGTGTCATCTGCTCGCCGTCGGGTTGCAGGGAGACTGCCACGCGCAGGCCGCCATCCGGCGCCGGCGTGACGCGCGGCTTGTCGTTCTCGCTGTATTCGAGGAACCTCACCCCCGCCGCGCGGGCCTCACGGTAGGCCAGCTCGCGGAAGCCGTAGGTGCGGATATCACGGTATAGGACGGTGATCTGCGTGGCCGCGTTGCGCTCCTTCAGCGCCAGCGCGTTCTTGATGGCCTGCGTACAGCAGATGCGCGAACAATACGGGTGTTCCGCGTCACGCGAGCCGGCGCACTGGAGCATGACGATCTTGCCCGGCAGCTCGAGCCGGTCCTGGGCCGGTCCCGCGAGGCGCTCTTCCAGCTCGCGCTGGGTGATCACGGCCGGGTGCTGACCATACAGGTACTCGTGCGGGGTGCCCGGCTGCGCGCCAGTCGCCAGGATGGCGACGCCGTGGCCCAGCTCCTCCGTACGGCCATCGTGGAAGCGGATGGTAGTGCGGTACTGGCCCACGTAACCGGCCACGCCGATCACCTGGGCCCCGAGATAGACATGGATGCGCGGCTCGCGGCTCACGCGCTCGACCAGGGAGGCAAGGAGAGCCTGGGGAGCGGAACGACTGGAGTCGTTACTTTCCAGGGGCAGGGACGTAGCGGGGAGCGCCGTGTAGATGTGGCGCAGGTTGCCGCCCAAGACGTCTTCACGCTCGACCAGGCTGACTGCGAAACCTTGCCCGGCGATGGCGAGGGCTGCGGTCAGGCCGGCCAGGCCGCCGCCGACCACGAGGGCCCGATGGTCCATGTCCAGGCTCTGGCTGTAGAGTGGGCGCAGCCGGCCGGCCTTGGCGACGGCCATGGTCACAAGGTCACGCGCCTTGGCGGTGGCGACGTCGGGGTCGGCGCGGTGCACCCAACTATCCTGCTCGCGGATGTTGGCCATCTCGAACAGGTGGGCGTTGAGCCCGGCCTGGCGAATGGTATCCTGGAATAGCGGTTCGTGGGTGCGCGGCGTGCACGAGGCGACTACCACCCGGTTAATGCCGTGCTCCTCGATGCGCTGGCGGATGCGCTCCTGCGTGTCTTGCGAGCAGGTGTAGAGATTGTTCTCGGCGTAGACTACGTTGGGCAGCCCGCGGGCGTACTCGACCACTTCGGGGACTTTGACCACGCCGCCGATGTTGATGCCGCAATGGCAGACAAAGACGCCGACGCGCGGCGGCTCGCGCGAGATGTCGCGCTCGGGCGGATAAGACGGCTCGCGGGTCAGGGTGCCGCGCGCCGCGGCCAGCAGGCGCGAGGCGTGGGCCGCGGCGCAGGAGGCCTCGATCACCGTCTCGGGGATGTCCTTGGGCGCGGCGAAGGCGCCGGCCACGAAAATACCCGGGACATTGGTCTCGGCGGGCGCGTAGGTCGGGCTTTCGGCAAAGCCGAAGCGGTTGAGGCTCACGCCCAGGCGGCCGGCCAGCTCGCGCGTGCCGGGTGCGGGCGCCAATCCCACCGAGAGGACGACCATGTCGAAGGTCTCCTCGGCGCTTTTGCCGTCCGGCGTGGCATAGAGCACGCGCAGGGCGCGGCTGCCGGGCGCCTGCTTGACACAGGAGACCATCGAGCGGACGTAGCGCACCCCCTGCTCGTCCCCGGCGCGTTGGTAGTAGCGCTCGAAACCCTTGCCGAAGGCGCGGATATCCATGTAGAAGACGGACGGCTCGATGTGCGCGTCGTGCTCGCGCGCGATCAGCGCTTCCTTGGTCGCGTACATACAGCAGATCGAGGAACAATAGTCCTGGCCGCAGGCGAGATCGCGGCTGCCCACACACTGGATGAAGGCCACCTTGCGCGGGTGGGCGCCGTCGGATGGGCGCTGCACCTGCCCGGCGTACGGGCCCGAGGCGCTGAGCATGCGCTCGAACTCGAGGCTGGTAACGACATTGGGGTAGACCCCATAGCCGAACTCGGGCCGGATGTCGCCGCGCACGGTCTGCAGACCCGGCGTCAGGATCAGTGCGCCGACGTTCAGCTCGACGACCTGCTCGCGCTGCTCGTGATCGATCGCGCCGGCCCGGCAGGCGTATTGGCATTGCAGGCACTCGGAGCAGATGCCGCACTCCAGGCAACGCTGCGCCTCTTCCACGGCCTGCGCCTCGCTCAGGCCGGCCTCCACCTCGCCGAAGTCGCGCCGGCGCTCTGCGGCGGGGCGGCGGGCCGGCTCGGCGCGCGCGGCCTGCGAGCGGGAGACGACCTGCGCGCGGGCCTCGTCGGCGGACAGCACGGCGACAGGCGCGGGCGTGCGCTCGGCCAAGGCCGGCGGCCAGATGGCAGGTCCGGCGCCGCGCGCCTGCAGATAGGCGGCGATCGAGCGCGCCGCCCGGTGGCCGGCCGCGATGGCGTCGACCACGAAGCTGGTGCCGGTCACGGCGTCGCCGCCGAGAAACAGGCCCGGCAGCGCGCCTGCCAGGGTCGCGGCATGCCAGACCGGGCGGCCGTTGCCGCCGGCGCCGCCGCTCTGCGCCGGCCCGCGCAGCAGGCTCAGGTCCGGGCGCTGGCCGATGGCGAAAATGACCGTGTCACAGGGGATCGTCTCTTCAGTGCCGGGCAGCTCGTCAAAGTCGGGCCGGCCGTCCACGAAGCCTCTAAAATCGATGCCCACCGTGTACACGCCCGTCACCCGCCCGTCCTGCTGCGTGATCTCCTTGAAGGTACGCGCCGGGAACAGCGCCACACCCTCCTCCTGGGCGTCGCGTAGCTCCCAATCGTGGGCCGGCATCTTCGCGCGGCATTCGAGGCACGACATGCCCACCCAACGCGCGCCCAGGCGCACGGCGGTCATCGCCGCGTCGATGGCGACGTTGCCGCCGCCCAGCACCAGCACGCGCCGGCTCTCGATCGACGGCCTCCCCGCCGCCGCTCCCGCTGCCGCGCCAGGGTCGGAGAGGCTCACCTGGCGCAGGAAGTCCGTCGCGAGCAGCACATCCGGCAGGTCGTGGCCGGGGATGCGCAGGCGCACGCCCGCGTGCGCGCCCACGGCCACAAACACTGCGTCGAAGTCGCCGGACGGAGCGAGCAGGGCGGCCGCGTCGTCCACGCGCGCGTTCAGCCTTAACTCAACCCCCAGGGCCAGCACGCGCTCGACGTCGCGCTGCACCTCGGCGTACGGCAGGCGGTAGGCAGGGATGCCGACACGCATCATGCCGCCGGCGACGGGCAGCGCCTCAAACACGGTGACGCGGTGGCCCAGGCGGGCCAGCCCGGCCGCGCAGGTCAGGCCGGCGGGGCCGCTGCCGACCACGGCGACTCGCCCGTTCGCGCCGGCAGGCGACAGGTTCGACGCCGGGCCCGTAGCCGGCAAGGCGTCGGGGTGGGCGGCCGCCCAATCACTGACAAAGCGTTTGAGCCGCATGATGCTCACTGCGCCGTCGCCGGCCGCGGCGCGCGAGCAGGCTTCCTCGCAGCGGTGGTTGCAGACACGCCCGCAAACGGCCGGGAAGGGGTTGTCCTCGAGGATCGTGCGGTAGGCATCCGCAAAGCGCCCGGCCCGCACCAGCGCCACGTAGCCCATCGCGCGCTGCCCGATGGGGCAGGCGTCGCGGCAAGGCGCCTCGCCGCGTTTCTCGATGGCATAGGCGTTGGGGATCGCCTGGGGGTAGCGCTTGTACACAGCCTTACGCTGCGACAGCCCGGCGTTGAACTCGTCTGGCCGGCTAATGGGGCAGGCGGCGGCGCAGTCACCGCAGCCCGTGCATTTGGCAGTGTCGACAAAACGCGGCTGGCGGCGCAGACGCACGCGGAAATCTCCGGCCCGGCCGGAGATGGATTCGATCTCGGCCAGGGTCATGATCTCCACGTTGCGATGGCGGCCGGTCTCGACCAGCTTGGGCGACATGATGCACATGGCGCAGTCGTTGGTGGGAAAGGTCTTATCCAACTGGGCCATCGTGCCGCCGATGGCCGGGCCGCTGTCGGCCAGGTAGACCTTGAAACCGCTGTTCGCCAGGTCGAGCGCAGCCTGCATCCCCCCGATGCCGGCGCCAACGACCAGGACTGCGCCAACAGTGTGCTCAAGAGCTGAGGAGTCGGGATTCATCTGGCTCCTCTCATCGCTCAACGCCATGCGTGTCCCCCTTACGACGATCAGGCCGGCAGCCCCGCCGCGCGCAGCGCCGGGCGAGGATCGATCAGGTGCTTGCGGAACCAGGCGCGGGTCCCCGGCAGGCCGAAGGCCAGGGCCATCAACTCGGTGAAGTAGAAGACCGGCATCGGCGGGCGCTTTGCCTGGCGCATCTCCAGGTTCATCTGGCAGAGCGGGCAGGCGGTGACAATCGCTGCCGCGCCGGCCTCGCGCGCGTGGCCGGCCAGGTCCGTCACCAGGCGGGAGGCGATATCGGCGCGCGCCAGCGAGGCGCTGCCGCCGCAACAGTCTACCGCGTAAGACCACTCGCGCACGCCCGCGCCCAGCGCCTCGAGGATCCGGCCCATCACCCGCGGGTGCTCGGGATCGTCGAACTCCATCAGGTGCGGCGGGCGGACCAACAGGCAACCGTAATAGGCCACGACGGGCAGACCGGCCAGCGGGCGCCGCACGTGCCCGGCCAGCGCCTCCAGGCCGACGTCATTGACGACCACGTCCAGCGGGTTGCGGACCCGTACAGCGCCGGTGTAGCGGAAGCCGATCAGGCTTTCCGCCGCCTGGCGGCGCGCCGGGTCGGTGCGCAGCGCATGGTCCGCCGCCTTGCTGCGGTTAAAGCAGGCCGCACAGGGCGCCAGCAGGTCACCGTGGCCGGCGTCCTGGGCCAGCGCCAGATTGATGGCCGGCAGATCCACCGCCAGCGCCGCCCCGGCGGAGTGCGCGGACGACGCGCCGCAGCAGACCCAGTCTTTCAGCTCGACCAGGGTCACGCCCAGGGCGCCAAACACTGCCCGGGTCGACAGATCATATTCGATGCCGGTGGCATGCAGGCTACAGCCGGGATAGTATGAAAATTCCGTGGGACGTTCGCTCATTTGCCGTCCTTGTCCGCCCCAAACACCCGCCTCACCCGCGCCCGGTTCCGGCTGAGCTTCGGCACAATCGGCACCTTGCCCCTAATCATCAGCCTGGCCCCCGCGCCCAGGTCCGAGAAAAGGTCGCCGGAGAGCAGTTTATAGCCGCCCAGCAGGCTCGCCTCGTGCATCTCGCCGGTGGCCCGCACGATGCGCAGAAAGATCTCGTGGAAGAGAGCCACGTGCGGGACGGCAGGGGGGATGCCCTCGGCTCGCGCGACCTGGCGCAGCGCATCCATGACATGGGCGATGTCAATAGCATTGGGGCAGCGCGCGCCACAGGTCTCGCAGCCGGCGCACAACCAGATATCCGGGCTGCTCAACACCGCATGCTGGTCCAACTGCACCATGCGCAGGATGCGATCCGGCCCGCGCTCCATCGCATACGCGACCGGGCAGCCGGCCGTACACTTATGGCAGTGATAGCAAAGCTGCGTGGTCTCGCCAGAAAGGGTGTTTACCTGCTCCTGCAAAGATATCTCGGGCATGATCCTCGTTCCTGAGCGCGTCTCGTCCTACACCAGCACATCCACCATTCGCAGAATCTGCTCCGGCGTCCAGTTGCGCACCGTCGTCGCCTTGTTGGGACAGGCCGCGGCGCAGGCGCCACACGCCTGGCAAAGAGCGGCGTTGACGGTCGCCACGTGGGCAAGGTCGTCAATTGTGCGGGCGCCGTATGGGCAGGCCTGAACACAGAGGCCACAGGCGGCGCAAAGCTCGGGAAGCACCTGGGCGACGGTAGGCTCGGCTTTCATCTCGTCGTGGCTGAACAACTGCAGCACTTTGCCCGCCGCCGCGCCGGCCTGGGCTACCGTTTCCGGGATATCCTTGGGACCCTGGCCCGCGCCGGCCAGGAAGATGCCAGCCGTCAGGCATTCGACCGGCCGCAGCTTGGGGTGAGCCTCGTTGTAGAAGCCGTGCGCGTCAGTGCTGATGTGCAGCCGGTGCCCCAGGTCGATCGCCTCGGGCGCGGGCGACAGGGGGGTCGCGAGGACCACCAGGTCGGCTGCGACCTCCAGTGTGCGCCCGCTCAAGGTGTCGCTGCCCCACACTATCACCCGGTCACCCTCGCGGAAGATCTTGCTGACCTTGCCGCGCAGGTAGAGGGTGTGGTAATCGGTCATCGCCCGCTGGACATATTCGTCGTAGTGCAGCCCGGCCGAGCGAATATCGATGTAGAACACGTAAGCCTGGCCATCGGGCACCCGCTCTTTGAAGAGCATGGCCTGCTTGGCCACGTACATGCAGCAGACCTTGGAGCAATACGGCACGCCGTGCTCGGGATCGCGCGAGCCGGCGCACTGCACGAAAACGAGCGCGCGCGGCACGCGCCCGTCGCTGGGGCGGTGCAGCTCTGCGCCGGGAGCGAGCATCTTCTCGAAGGCCAGCCCGTCGATCACGTCCGGCAGCGCGCCGCCGCCGTACTCCGGCAGCCGGTCGAGGGGATAGCGCCCGTAACCGGTGGCGACGACGATAGCGCCCACGTCAAAGGTCCCGGCGACCGATTGATCTTCAGAAGCGGCGGCGGCCGCGGCCGCGGCCCAGGCGACGCGCGCGCGGAAGTTGCCGACGTAGCCGTCAACCTGCTCCAGCCGGGCATTGGTCAGCACCTGTATGTTCGGGTGGGACAGTACCCGTTCGATACGACGGGCCAGCAGATCGGGCGCGGCGTCGAAGTTGAGGTAAGTGCCGGACAGGCCGGCCATGTGGCCGCCCAGCGCCGGGCCCTGCTCGACCAGGAGGACGGGATAGTCCGCGTCGGCGATATCCAGCGCCGCGCTGAGGCCGGCGATCCCCCCGCCGATCACCAACGCCCGCCTGGTGAGCGGCAGGCTCAGCGGGTCCAGGGCCTCGTTGCGCTTGACCTTCTCGACCATGGATTGGATAGTGCGCAGCGCCTTCTGGGTGGCCTCTTCCGGGTCACGGGTGTGGACCCACGAACATTGTTCGCGGATGTTGGCGCACTCCAGCAGGTACGGGTTAAGCCCCGCCGCCGCGGCGGCGCGCCGGAAGGTCACCTCGTGCATGGCCGGCGAGCAGGCGGCCACCACCACGCCGTCCAGGTTGTGCTCTCGGATGGCCGCACGGATGATATTCTGGCCAGGATCGGAGCAGGTGTATTTGTAGGTCGTGGCAAAGGCCACACCCGGGTAAGCGCGCAGCGCTTCGGCCACCCGCTCTACGTCGACCGTGCCTGCGATGTTGATGCCACAATGGCAGATGAACACGCCGATCTTACGCATCACACCACCCGGTTGCGAAACAGCCCCAGGACCTTGGCCGCCGCCGCGCTGGCCTGGGCGACGGTTTCGGGAATGTCCTTGGGGCCGGCGGCCGCGCCGGCGACGTAGATGCCGGGCACCGCCGTGTTGACCGGCTGGAGCTCGCCGTCGGGAGGGGCGCAGAAACCCTCACTACCAGGAGCCAGCCCCAACAGGCGCTGAGCTTCGTCACTGCCGGCGGCGGGCAGAGCGGCCAACGCGAGCACGACCAGGTCGGCGGCAATCTCGACTTTGCGCCCGGAGAGCGTGTCGCTGCCCCAAACCATCACCCGGTCATCGTCACGGTAGATCTTGCTCACTTTGCCGCGCAGATAGACCACGCCTTCGTCCTGCTGCGCGCGGTTGATGAACTCCTCATAGCCCTTGCCGCCTGCGCGCACGTCGATATAAAAGACATAGGGCTGGCCGTCGTGAACGCGGTGTTTGTAGAGGATGGCCTGCTTGGCGGTATACATGCAGCAAATCTTGGAGCAGTAGGCCACGCCGTGCTCTGGGTCGCGACTGCCGCTACACTGCACGAACACCACCTGTTTGGGCTCCTTGCCGTCCGAAGGACGGCGCACTTTGCCGGCGGTCGGGCCGGAAGCGGCCAGCAGACGCTCGAAGGCCAGGGCGTCGATGACGTCCGGTACGTGGCCGCCGCCGTACTCGGGCAGGCGGGCCGGGGGCATCAGGTCGTAGCCGGTCGCCAGGACCAGCGCGCCGACATGCTCCTCGACGAGGGTGTCGGTCTGTTCGAAGTGGATGGCGTTGGTCGGGCAGAATTTCAGGCAGGCGCCGCACTTGGGTTTCTCGTGCGCGGCCAGGCTCCTCAGCCGCACGCAGACGGCCGGGTTGACGACCGGTTTATTGGGCACGGCCTGCGGGCTGAGGATGTAGATGGCTTTGCGCAGGCCCAGGCCGCGGTCAAATTCGGCGGGGGCCTTCCAGGGGCACTTCTCCTGGCAGACGCCGCAACCCGTGCAGACGTCCCAATCCACGTAGGCGGCCCGGCGGCGAATGGTGGCGGTGAAGTCGCCGGCCGCACCGCGCAGCGACTCCAACGTGCTGTAGGTATACAGCCGGATACGCTCGTGGTGGCCCACCTCGACGGTGCGCGGCGTCATGATGCACTGCGAGCAATCGAGAGTCGGGAAGGTCTCGCTGAGCTGCGCCATGTGCCCGCCAATGGACGGCTGGCGCTCCACAAGCGCGACGTCATAGCCGCTGTTGGCGATGTCCAAAGCGGCCTGGATACCGGCAATCCCGGCGCCCAGAACGAGCGCGCGGGTGATCACCTCGCCTGAACCTCAATGACCTTTATGACCATCTCCTACCTCCTGGCCCGCTGGCTACGCGGCGGACCTACACCCGGCAAACAAGGGCGCCGGATCGACGGCATGGCCCTCCAACCCCCAGGCTGCGGACGGCAGATTGAGGGCGGCGGCCAGGAACTGCGTGAAATAGAGAACCGGCAGGCGCCCGGCCGAGCGCGCCCGGGCGGCGGCTCGATCGAGGTTGTACTGGCACAATGGGCAGGCGGTGACAATGGCCTGCGCGCCGGCGTTCGCGGCCTGTTCCAGGATGCGGCCGCTGAGCGCGGCCGGCAGGTCGGGCTTGCTGATCGCCAGGTAGCTGCCGCAACATTCGGTCTGGAAGGGGAATTCCACCGGTTCAGCGCCGGCCGCGCGCAGAAAGTCGGCCAGGATGGTGGGCGCGTCGGCATCGTCCAGACCGATCTCGCTTTGTGGGCGCAAAAGCAGACAGCCGTAGTAGGGCGCGACGCGCAGCCCCTGCACGCGGCTCAGGCCGGGGGAGGGGCTTCCGGCGCCGGGATCGTCGACGGAGCGACCGTCGTCCGCCGAGCGGCCCTCGTTAGCGGCGATCACCCGCCGGCGCAGGTTGTCCCAGCCCAGCTCGTCGCGCAGCATCTCCAGGAAATGCAGCACCTGCACCCGGCCGCGGTAGGCCGGGACATCGCCGGGAGCCCTGTCAGGACCGGCGACGCTCTCGCCGCCTGATGTCGGGGCGCCGGGCGCCACGCCGGGGGCCACGCCGCCGGGGGCCAGGCCGCCGGTGACGAACCAGTTGATGCGCTCGAGCATCTCGGGCCGGCGGCGCAGGGTGACGGCAGTGCGCTTAAGGACGTTGTAGCAAACGGCGCACAGGGTGGCCAGGCGGTCGCCCTGTTGCTCGGCCTGGATGAGGATGCGCGCCGGGGCGAGCAAGGCCATGGCGTTGTCGGTGGCCAACGGGAAGGTGGCGCCGCAGCACTGCCAGTCCGCCAACTCGACCAGGGGCAGGCCCAGGGCCGCGGCCACCGCGCGGCCGGAGACGTCAAAGCCAATGGCCTTGGTCGACAGGGTACAGCCCGGGAAATATGGGGTAGACATGGCGCCTCGTCGCTAAAGATTGTATTTCCTGAACCCACCGATAATCGCCATCTGCGGCAGATCTGCGACCAGCTCGTCGCTCAGGGCGGCCACGTCAACGGGCTGTATGCCGCGCTGCATCGCGATCGTGCGCAGCGCCTCCATCACACGTGCCAGGTCGACCCCCTTGGGGCAGCGCGCGGCGCAGGTAAGACAGGAGGCACAGATCCAGATGGACTGTGCCTCCAAAACATCTTCCATACCCAGTTGCGCCAGGCGAATCACGGCGCTCGGCAGCAAATCGAATGCCTCAGCCACCGGGCAACCCGAGCTGCACTTCCCGCATTGGTTGCAGGCGAGCAACTTCTGCCCGCTGATCGTCTCGACTTCCTGGACGAATGGGCCCGTTACCGATTCAATTGTGATCCGAGTCCGCATTCTGGCTCCATTGGACAAAACGACGAACACCAGTTCGCCTACGAAATCAGCTCCGCAAGTTTGTGCCCCGAGGCTTCGGCGATGCGCTCGTGCAGGCTCTCGCCATGCGCGTCCATCGTTACCACGGCCGGGAAGCCGGCGACGCGGATGACCCAGAAGGCCTCCGGCACGCCGAACTCGTCTTTCTTGTAGACGGTGAGGACTTCCTGGACCGAGCTGGCGATCAGCGTCGCCGCCCCGCCGATGGCATGCAGGTAAACGGCGCCGTAGCGCCGGCAGGCATCCAGGGTCTTGGGTCCCATGCCGCCCTTGCCGATAACAGCCCGCAGACCAAAATGAGCGATCACCTCGGCCTCGTAAGGCTCCTCACGGATGCTGGTCGTCGGTCCCGCGGCCACGAAATGCCACTGCCCGGCCGCATCGCGGCTCACCACCGGACCGCAGTGGTAGACGGCGCCTCCCCGCCAGAGCTTCTGCAGCTCGGCGTGCAGCGCCTCTTCGGCGGGCGGCACCGCAGCGGAACGGACGAAGTTATCCATAATGTACTTATGGGCCGCATCGCGCGCCGTCACGATCGTGCCGTACAGCCGCACCGAGTCCCCCACCTTCAGCGCCCGGATCGCCTCTTCGCCGATCGGGATGTTCAAGTCAACCGCAGCCATAGCGAAAGCTCCTTGTGGCCGTCCGGCCGAACCGTTAGCCGATGCTCGCCTGGCCGTCCCGGTATTCCAGCGTGCGCCGGCGGTCGGCCCAGCACATGTATGATACCGTGACGAAGAAACAGGCCGGCAGCCGGTCCAGCGAGTCAATCTTGACGCCGAACACCGTCGTCTGGCCGCCGAACCCCATCGGCCCGATGCCCAATGCGTTGGCTTCCTGCGCCAGGCGCTTCTCCAGAGCGGCCAGGCGCGGGTTCGGGCTTTCGTCGGCCAGCGGGCGAAAGAACTGTTCCTTGGATTTGAAGTAGCTCGTGCCCCGGTCGCCGCCCACTGCCACGCCCAGCAACCCCGGCGCACAGCCCAAGCCCTGCGCCTGCTGCACCGCGTCCAGCACGACGCGGCGCACCCCTTCCAGGTCACGGTCGGCCTGCAAACGCGTATCGGGCAGGCTGTATTGGGCGCCGACGTTCTCGCAGCCGCCGCCCTTCAACATCAGCTCAACCTTGAGATAATCCTCTTCCCAGTCCAGAAAGTGAAAGGTGGGGAAATCAGTGCCCAGGTTATTGCCCGGGTTCTTGCCCGTCAGCGAGTCGACGGAATTGGGGCGCAGGTAGGATTTGGCGGTGGCTTCGGCGACTGCCCGGCGCAGCTGCTCGCGCAGCTCGCGGGCCGGCCAACCGTCGGGATAGTAGATGTAGAAGATGGGGGTGCCGGTATCCTGGCAGATGGGGCTCGAACCCTGCCGGGAAAGCCGAACGTTCTCCAAAATGGTGTCGAGGGCATCTTGCGCCGCCGAACCGGGCGCCTCTTGCTCGCGGGCCTGGCGCAGCGCGTTTTCTACATCCAAGGGCAGATCAGTCGAAGTGCGGCGGATCAGCTCGACAAAATGCGGAACCAGGTTATCCATACCGTTGCCTCCTGCACGCCATTGGGCCGCTCCAGACGGTATCCATAGACACAGTATATATCACACAGCACACACCAAACCATGACAAAGGTCATCTTAGATGACCCAGGATTAGGGTAGAGCTGATGTTACCTGTTTAGATTCGGCCCTCTCGTAACATGGTGACCGTTTTGGCGATGCGTCGCTCCCGGGTCTCGGCCGTCTTGGCTTCCTCGATCGGGATCAGGAGCCGCCGCTTATTGCTATGGGACAAGCCGTCGAAGAACCGCCTGGCGTCCGCGTCACGGTCGAGGGCGTCCGCGAAGTCGGGCGGCAAGGACACCTCGCGCGGCTCGGTGTCGAGTTCGATGTCAACATCCACCTCGTCGCCGGCGACGACACCTGCGTTCTCGCGCACCTCTGCGCTGACCGGGAGCATGAAGTCCCCGCCCATCGATGCCACGGAGTTGCGATAGGTGTAGCTTTCGATCGTGACGCGGACCGCCGGCCGCTTGCTCGGCCCCGAGGCTCGCAACGACCTCATCCGGAACTCGGATACCTGTGGCGGTCTTGCCGCCGAGCAGGATTTTGCCACGAAATCTCATATATCCTTCTTCGACAATCCTCCAGTGCTCATCTGAACATAACCTCCTTCATGTGCGCTCTGGCAGGGGGCGCGTCGAGGAACGACACGACGATCGGCAGCAGCCGATCGGTGCGGGCCAGAATGTTCATGTGCGTCGTGCCGGGAAGCACGGCGAGCTGGGAATTCGCGAGCCCGCCCATCGCGCCGTCTGCCTTGCCGCCGCCCAGCAGTCCAAACATCTCCAGCGCGTGCGCAGGGCGAATGCTGTCGGCATCCCCGACCACGATCAGTGTGGGCGCTTTGATCGCGGCTACGGCCGTCGACCAGTCATACTCCTCCCTGAGCAGCTGACCCAGCCTGGCGACCAGCACCGGCCAATCTTCCGGCTTCGGCGCGACGTTGGCGTAGAACTGGTGCATCGGGGACCCCACCATGGCCTCGGCAGCCTTGGCATTCATCGACGCCATGCCCGCGCGGACCTCGGGGTACCATCCATCACTCTTGCAGGTAGTCGAGATGAGCACCAGCTTGCGCACCACTTCCGGGTGCCGGATGGCAGTCTGCTCCGCGACGCCGCCGCCCAGCGAATACCCCAAGATGTCGCTATTCGCGAGCCCGAGGTGCCCCATCAGGGCGGCGATGTCGTCCGCCATCTGCTCGTAGCTCAACGGGCGATCGATATTGGCCGTGTGCCCATGAGCCTCCAGCTCGACTGCGATGACCTGCCGGGTCTCCGCCAGGGCCGGCAGAAGCGGCCCGAACATGTCAATTGTGCCCAGGCCGCCGTGAAGCAGAACCAGCGGTCTGCCGGCGCCGTGAATCTCGTAATACATCTCGAGGCCTTTTGCCGAAGCGTATCCGGTTTGAGCGCGAGTGTTTGCCATCTGGATTCCTTTCAGTTTATTTCTCTGGGGTGATTATAGCACAGATGTGCGTTTAATTAAACAACAAATCTGATACAATTTCATATTGAGTGGGGGGCTTTGTAGTAGGCGCGAAAGTAGAGTCAATTGGGCCATCTTGGG
>Ga0209538_1000320_pt1 | contig 29531 bp, 25 predicted proteins | sample BarGraNGADG00211_2_FD_184492 | JGI IMG/M metagenome (GOLD analysis project Ga0209538, IMG submission 184492) | Arctic peat soil microbial communities from Barrow, Alaska - Barrow Graham LP Ref core NGADG0004-211 (SPAdes) (version 2) | ecosystem: Environmental > Terrestrial > Soil > Wetlands >... | reverse complement strand
AACCGAAGGGTAACACGGCAGAATCGGGCAGTTGTTAAGCAATGTGAAGTCGCCCGATTCGGGCTGTTTCGCGTCGATCGGTCGGCTCAAGCCCTGCCGATACCCTGCCGACACGGCGCCAGGCTGCCGACCCCACTGGCGGCCCGTTCGCCCGATACCTTGCCCGATACCCGTCCCGCGTCACCTGCGGCCGCTGCAGCCCATCGCGCGCCGTGGTGGTGGTATACAGGTCGCGCGGCCCGTGGTGCCGCTGGAATCGCCCGCTAGACTGTGAGACGTTCTGAGACGTGATCCGGGCGACGTGGTGCAAGGGTACTCGCAGGAGACGCGCGGCCCGTGCGGCATCTCTGGAGAAGCGAGACGGACCCTTAACGCGAAACGGCCGCGCCAGGCGGCCGAATCGCTCGAGATGGTGACTAGTCTAGTGTCGTGTGATCTTGTCGAGCCCGTACCAGACTGCGACCCAAAACAGGATGTATAGCGCGATTAGTGCCTCCAGGTCGTTCGTTGTGTCCGCAGTCATTGCCGGCCGTCCTTCAGTATCGCGACCACAGCAAGGAGCAGAGCCTCCACGGTGGAGTGATAGGCGGAATCCTCGTGCACTGCGTCCATTGCCGCGGCGACCCTGTCCAGGCTCGCCTCGCTGTCCAGGTCGAGCCCTGCGAGCTCGCACGCCCGCATGTAAAACTCTCCCATTGCGCTCATCATAGTCCCGCGGTCTGTGAAGATATCGCGTCCAGCGTCGCCAAATCGTCGGCCGACGTGATACGCGACAAACGGTAGAACAGGTCGCGCGGCGAGCAGCATGGGCCGCTGTGCCCGAACAGGTCATCGTTTGCGTGCGGGTCGTCCCAGTCGAGCGACCACGCGCGATAGTCGGCGCGGACCTGCGGCCAATCGGCGAGCAGGTGAGAGAATCGCGCGGCCTGGTAGTCGCGAATCGCGCGGGCGAACGTCTCGGAGTACCCACGTTCGCAGAACACGAAGTCGGCGCCGAAGTGCACGGGCTCACCGTCGCGAGCCGGATCGTCCGCATATGTGAGCTCCGAAGTGTGGTACGACTTCAAGTCGATCATTGGATCGAATGATGCGCCAGAGTAGGCTTTCGCGACGGGCTCGAGCTGCGCATTCGTCGGACCGTCCGTCCAGCGGACGTCGATCGATGCGCCCATACTGTAGGTGCTCGAGCGGACCGAAAACTTGATGCCTGGAAACTCCCGCTTAAGTGCGCGCCGAATGAGCTTCGCGGTATCGGCGCAACTAATCCAAGTAGTGTCGCTCATTGCTACATCCCTTCGCCGTGGTGACTAATCATGTACGGGTACCAATCCCGCACGACGGGCGCCCGTGGTGGCGCGCCCGTTTCGTCGTGGCGTCAGGATGCGAGAGCGTAGTCCGCATCAGCCTCCGCTATGGTCTGCTCCGCCGCACTAGCAAGCGCTTGCCGATACGCTGCGAGCCCGATAGCCTGCGTTCTGTTGCGCTCCTGCCGCTGCTCATATGAGCAGCGGTCTCCGTTAGCTATTGGCATGATCAGATAAGTGAACGTGTCGCCAATCCCGCGAATGATTGCCGGCCGCAGCGGACTTGTGACATCGATGACGACCGTGCGCGCGTCGACGCTAGCGAGACCGTCCGCCAGATAGGCCGGATTGTAGGCCGCTTCCCACAGTTCCCCGCGCGGCGAGCCGTTCTCGTCGTAGTAGTCGATCTCGCCCGTATACTCTAGATACTCGCGGGCGGATCCGACATCCTGCGATTCGGCCGAGACCTTGAGCGTACCGTTGAACCCCAGGACAATCTTGGGATTCTTCTTGTCCAGAATTGCCGATACTGCGTCGACGGCAATGAGGAAGTCCTCACGGTCGACGGCAGCGCTCATCATTGACTCGGGGTCGGGCGTGAGCTGCAGCCTGCTCGGGAATTGTCCTTCGACGGCGCGTGAGTAGACTTCGGTTGCGGTACCGTTGCCGTGGTCGACCCTAAACGCAGCGAGGGTATCGTCGCGGGTACCGAACGAAACGGCGCCTTTGAGTTTGGCGACCACTTCGCAGGCTCTCCGCCCGACAAGTGCGGCCGGCAGGGTAGGATGCTCATCCGGCAGCTTATAGGCGCCGAGCCTATAGCTATCGGTCGCGACCATAGTGCGGCCGTCTTCTCCGTGTTCGGTCGACCCTATGGACACTGCGCACAGAATCGGCCGCGTGGTGTCCTTGCTAGTGCAGGGCTCGAGCTTGCGCCAGGCATCACGCCAGGACGGAGCATCCGTCCATTGCATGAGCATCGTTGTTAGCGGCGCCACTACCTGCGGGAAGTCTTCAGGAACGTACCCCTTGAGAGTGTACTGTCGTGATCCCGCGTCGACCTGTAGGTCGAGACCGTCGCGCGTCAGGATGATTGTCCCTTGCACCTTGCCGAGCACTTTCTCCAGCATTGCAACGGGCGCGACCATGTTCAAGGACCCCGCTGCGTCCACGTGCGTGATGAGCGTGGTGTCCATATCGGTGGTCGTCAGCTCGCCATTGTTGAACAGAACGCCTGACAACACAGGCAGGCAGGACTTACGATTTACTCCGAGCTTCACACGCTTGATTGCAGCGAGTAGTTCGGACGCGACGCAGGTGAAGGGCTCGCTGGTCTCGGGCTCGATGCCGCGCGTCGCGCCGTTGTATGTGAACTGGTAACAATCGGAGCACTTCACGTCGAAGTAGGTTGTTCCCTCGCATGTGTGCCCGTGGTCGCAGTACCCCGCGTCCAGGTCGGCAATGCTACGCTCGAGGTCTTCCATCTGCGCCTGGGTCTGCTGTAGTGCGGCTTCGATCTGTTCGCGCGTGGTCATGCTGCCTGCCTTCCGTTGTGTGTGTAGTGCTCACATGCCAGTTCGTCGAAGTAGTGGAGCTGTCCGGACGCGAAACCCTGCATCTGTAGTGCGCTTGCCGCTTGCGTGCACAGTCCGCCCTGGTACTCGCCCGTACAACGGATCGTCAGATGCGCGCACGTGTCGCACGTGTCGCGGGTTTCGCACGTGGTCGCGAGGCTCATAGGATGACTTCCACGTGCACGACAAGCGGCGCCGCTGTCGGCTGCACGTCACGCAGCCGCACGGTCGCAAGCTGCATCGCCGCGGCAAGCTCGGAGCGGGCGGATGATTTGTGCCAGCTCGCGAGAGCTGCCGAGTAGGCTGCGAAGCGGGCCGCGCGTTCGGTCTTGTGTGCGGTAGTCATGACTCCTCCTCATGTTTCGATCGAATGAATCCATGCCCGTACCTTACCCCGCATCGGCCGCTGTCCTGCAACTCTTTAGGCTCGGATCGGGGCGATCGAACGGGCTTCGTCCTGCCTATCGCACCGCGAACGGGCAGCCTACGCCGACGAGTTAGGCACGCCTAACAGGAGGGGTGGTCGAGAAGTTTGTGTGGTGGGGAAGCGCCTGCCCCAGGGGAGGCAACGCGATTGAGTGCTCAATTAGCAAAATGTGGGAAGCCGGCGGCGAACTCGCGAGACGGGCGCCCGCCTACCCCGGCGCGGCCGGGTGCGCCATGAGTGTAGAACCCCGGCCTTTCATTTTGGACGCGAACACGAAGACTGGAACCCGGTCGAGGCGCAGCTCTTACGTCAACTTCCAGATCGCCCCCGTGCTAGTACAGCGGGCAGGCGCGCAAGCGAGCCTTGCTACCTCTTCGGGCTTTGCGGGCTGGAGTACACGTAGAACAGCTGGGCGTACAAGCCGAAGCCTAGAGCGAAGGCGACGTTTGCGAACAGAAGGAGGGTGAGGTCTCGATCGAGACCCGCGAACCCGAAACGCGGACGACCCTCCCTGACCCGCTTCCTGGCCGCTGTTCAAGTGATGCCGTCGTCGCCTGTCATCTGGTGCCCGGGCCCCGCACCACCGCCGAACCACGAGTAACTGAGTCTCGTTGCGGGGCAAGTGACGGGTCCGCAGTCATGCCGCCACCTGAAGATGCCACGCCTCACCGCGCAATCGTCGGGGGGTCGCCCGTCTGAGGACGATGCGTGGCAGCTCCCCGTGCTCTCGCGCACTGGCAGCTCCGTGCGAGCCGGCTAACGCTGCGGTATGCACGGCTGCCCCTCGATTCCTGACCTCGACCTCTTCGGCTTGGGATTCCTATATGATAGGCATACGGGTTAGGTACGCGCGAATGGGCAAAGGTGAATTCTTGGGACCGCCCACTGTGTCCGTGGTGATGCCCTTTGCCCCGACCGGAATCAATTTGGAGGATTGGTGACGCCAATGCCACGAGACCCGCGCTACGATGTTCTCTTCGAGCCCGTGCGCATCGGGCCCAAGACCCTGCGCAACCGCTTCTATGCGACCTCGCAGTGTTCGGGCTTCGGCTCCGATCGGCCGGCCATGAACGCCTACCACCGCGCCATGAAGGCCGAGGGCGGTTATGCGATCGTCCACACGGAGTGGACCGCGATCCACCCCGAAGCCGACGAGTGGCCGGCCACCACGGGCCGCATCTGGGACGACGACGACGTGCGCAACTGGACACTGATGTGCGCCAAGGTGCACGAACACGGCGCCCTGGCCGGCATCCAGCTGGGCTTCAACGGCAAGCACACCTTCAACCTCGAGGGCCGGCTCTGCGCCCGCGGCGTCACGCAGATCCCGAGCGACACCTTCTGGGCGCACTCCTGCTATGAGATGACGAGGCAGGAGATCGCCGAGCTGCAGGAGTTCTACGTGGTGGCGGCCCGAAGGGCCGAACAGGCGGGCTTCGATGTGGTGCAGGTGATGTCGTCGCACAATGCTGGGATTGCGCAGCAGTTCCTCATGCCGCTGCACAACAAGCGCAGCGACGAGTACGGCGGCTCGATCGAGAACCGCGCCCGGTTCCTGCGCGAGGTCACAGAGAAGGTGCGCGCCGCCGTGGGCGAGCGCTGCGCGGTCAGCATCCGTCTGTGCATCGATACCTTGCACGGCAGCGCTGAGGGCATCCGCGTCGAGGAGGACGCCATCCCCGTGGTCCAGATGCTCGACGACCTCGTCGACCTCTGGGACTTCCAGGTCGGTGGCCGCACCATGGCCGAGTGGGGCGATGACGCCGGCGCCTCACGCTTCTTCAAAGAGGGCCACGAGCTGCAGTACGTGGCCAAGGTGCGGCCCTACACGCAAAAGCCGATCGCCAACGTGGGGCGCTTTGTGCACCCCGACGAGATGATCAAGGCCATCGAGAGCGGCGTCGTCGATTTGATCGGCAACGCCCGGCCCGGCATCGCCGATCCGTTCCTGCCCACCAAGATCGCCGAGGGCCGTACCGACGACACCCGCGAGTGCATCGGCTGCAACATCTGCGTCTCGCGCTACGAACAGCACGCCAGCATCGTCTGCACGCAGAACGCCACCATCGGCGAGGAGTACCGGCGCGGCTGGCACCCGGAGAAGTTCTCGAAGGCCCGCAACGCCGACAACGACGTGCTGATCGTGGGCGCCGGCCCGGCCGGCATGGAGTGCGCCCGCATCTTGGGCGAGCGCGGCCTGCGGCGCATCCACCTGGTCGATGCGCAGCCGGAGATGGGCGGTCAGCTGAACTGGGTCACCAAGCTGCCGGGCCTTGGCGAGTGGGCCTGGGTCGTCGACTACCGCAAGGTCCAGCTCGGCAAGCTCAAGAACGTCGAGTTCATCCCCAAGACACAGCTGGGCGTCCCCGAGATCCGCGAGTACGGCGCCGAGATCGTGATCATCGCCAACGGCGCCGACTGGGTGGCGAGCGGTCTCGGCAACGCCAACGACGAGCCGATTCCCGGCACGCAGGGCGCGCCGGGCCACGTCCTCACGCCCGAGCAGATCATGGTCGAGGGCAAGGAGGTACCCGGCCGGCGCGTGCTGATCTACGACACCGAGGGCTACTTCATGGGCCCCAGCCTGGCCGAGAAGCTCGCCCGCGACGGCAAGCAGGTCACCTTCGTGACGAGTTACCCCGAGGTCGGGCCCTACATGTTCTACACCCTGGAGGGAGTGCGCATGAACCGCCTCCTGCACAGCTTGGGAGTGGAGCTCGTGACGCACCACGTGGTCAGCGCCATTGAACCTGGCACGGTCACGGGAGAGCGCATCTACGCCGAGGACAAGCCGGTCAGCTGGGCGGCGGATGCCGTCGTGCTATGCACCATGCGCGCCTCGAGAGCCGGCCTCTACCGTGAGCTTGAGGCCGACCGTGCGGCACTGCAGGCCGAGGGCGTCCAGGCACTCTACCGCATCGGGGACTGTGTCGTGCCCCGGGTGGTCGCCGAGTGCGTCTTCGACGGCCACCGCCTGGCGCGCGAGATCGACGAGGCCGATCCCGCCGTGCCCCTGCCCTTCATCCGTGAGCGTCGCGTCCTGGGCAAGCTCGACCAGGACTACGACGCGGTGGTTGGGGAGCGCACGTGCGCTGACAGAGTGTCCTCCGTGCTATCTTGAGTGAACATCATCTACCAGCAGCTCGGCTACGTCATCCGCTCGGCCGCCCGACACGCTCGGCCGCATGGTCGTTCGCTCGTACGGCATTCTGGCGCTCGACCAGCACGCGACTGAGTGAGGGTGTCGCCTGCCGGGATGCGCTTGATCTCCTGCGAGACGGTCACCCCGACGCCACCGAGCTTAGGTGCCCGAACGCGGCGGCCCTCGGCGCTCTCGGTGGATCTGGCCGTCCCTGGGCCACGACATCATGCTGTCATCCTATATTGCAGGCTCCAGAGATCCTGAGTTCACGTACGCCCGATTTCCCTTTGACCCTAATGCTGGTATGATGTCGGACCAGCAGACAGGTTCTCGGCGTGGTATTCCGGGTGGAAGGTTTCTTGGGAGGTGGGCTGACGTGAAGGTTGCGATCATCGGATCGGGTGCCATGGGCAGCATCTACGGCGCTGCATTCTACGATGCCCGAAACGAAGTCCTGTTCGTCGACGCGAATCGGGAGCTCGTTGACGCTGTCAATGAGCGCGGCATGATCATCGAGCGGAAGGACGGCGAACATACCTACAGGATTCCGGCCACGAACAAGCCCGCTGGTCATGATCCCTGTGACCTGCTTCTGTTTCAGGTGAAAGGGTTCCAGACCCGCGCAGCGGCGGAGTTTGCGAGACCCTTGGTGAATGAGGGCACGCTCATCCTTTCGCTGCAAAACGGGCTGGGCAACTGCGAGACACTGGCAGAGGCATATCCAGACTCGGAGATTCTCGCCGGCAACAATGTGGGCAGCGTCACGGTCGTGGCCCCGGGCCATGTCAACCATACCGGCGTGGGTCCCACCTACATCGGGCCGTTTCGTGGATCGGACACAACCTCTGCCCAGAGGGCCGCGAACGCTCTGGCACCATCGGGCTTTGAGGTCCACGTCTTGGCCGATGTGAAGACCCAAATATGGCGCAAGCTGCTGATTAACTGCGCACTGCTCGGTGCGGCGGCCCTCACCGGGCTGGACGCCAACGGCCTGGCCAAGCGCGGCCCGGTACTGGACTTGGCCAACAACGTGCTACGCGAAACGATAACCATCGCCGAGACCGATGGCTGCAGCTTCGACCCCGACGAAGAGATAGCGAAGATGTACCACATCGTCAGTCACGCCGGCGGGAAGTCGTCGATGCTGCAAGATGTCGAGGCTGGGCGACGGACTGAGATCGATTCGATCAGCGGGGCCGCTATGCGAGTGGCTGAACAGTACGGCGTGCCCTGTCCGCTCAACACGACGATCTGGTCGCTCGTGAAGGGCAAGGAACAGGCGATGGGAATCGAATCATGAGCACGGCCGTTCGTTTCCTGGGCGTCGCGGGGTTTGAGGTCGTTGGACCGAACCACCGGGTCTTGATTGACCCCTTCCTCGACGATTGTCCTGGCGCCCCTTGTCGGGCCGAGGACCTCGACACGCCCGACGTCATCTTGGTCACGCACGCAGCGGCAGATCATCTCGGGGACGCGGGCAAGATTGCCAGGCGTACGGGCGCGCCGGTCGTCTGCGGCGGCGATGTGCGTATCATGCTGCTCGACCAGGGCGTTCCTGCGAGCCAGATCATGGCCACGATCTGGGGCGTTGTGGTCCGCGTGGCCGGTCTCGAGGTTCGCCCAGTGGAGTGCAAGCACTGGTCTAACGGGCAACTCTCGACTGGCGAGCGGGTCTGGGGAACCCCTCTAGCCTTTGTCTTTGAGACGGAGCCGGGGATTCGCTTCTACCACTACGGCGACAGCACCGTCTTCGACATGACGCTGATCGGACAACTCTATCAGCCGACGGTTGGATTCCTGGGGTGCACCCAGCCGGTCGAACTTCCAGACGAAGGCCCGGGCGAGGTCCTCACTGGCGAGATGTCGCCGAATGAGGCAGCGATGGTCGCGGAGATGTTGGGGCTGAAGGTCGCCATCGCGTGTCATTACCTTTCAAAGACTCCGCACGTCGCCGAGTTCCTTGCTGCCGTCCCGTCTCACGACACCACTGGGCGCCGCCGGGCCATTGCTCCTACTGTGGGCGAGACATTCGTGTTGGATCCCGGCACCCTGCAATAGCAGCGCAATTCGCGAAAGGAGCACCACATGAGGCTCTGCACTTACGAAAAGAATGGCAAGGCTGGGGTTGGCGTTGAGGTGGGCCTCGCTGGCGAGGTGGCACCGGTCGGCTACGATACAATGCTTGCTCTGATCGAAGACGGGGAGCCGGGTCTCGCCAAGGCGCGAGCCGCTCAGGCCTCAAGCGAACGCGTGAAGCCCGACCGACTCCTTGCACCGATACCGAGGCCTGGCAAGATCTTCGGCTCCGGTGTGAACTACCGCAGTCACGGAGACGAGGAGCCCGGTTTTGTGTTCGAGCCCGAGTGGCGCTTCTTCCTGAAGGCCCCCAGCTCGGTCATCGGCCCCAACGAGGAGATCGTCCTGCCGCCGCACGACAAGATCATCGTGCGGGAGGACGGCTTCCGCGTCGACTACGAGGTTGAGCTCGGTGTGGTCATCGCCAAGACGGCGAAGCACGTCCGTAACGCCGACGCGTTGGACTACGTCTTCGGCTACACGATGATCGATGATGTCGGTTCGCGGGCTGTGCAGTTCCGTGATCACCAGGAGGACCTCGGAAAGGGCTTCGACACCTTCTGCCCCATGGGCCCCGTCATCGTGACCAAAGATGAGATCCCCGACTATGGCGAGATGCGTATCAGATCGATCGTGAACGGCGAGGTTCGCCAAGACACCATGATCAAGGAGCAGATGTTCCCCATCCCGCACGTCATCGAATGGATCACCTCGGTCATGACGATGTGCCCCGGTGACGTCATCTCGACGGGCACTCCGGCAGGTTGCGGCACGTTCCGTAACCCACCTGTTTGGCTTAAGCCGGGCGACGTCGTGACGGTAGCCGAGGATCGCATCGGCGAGCTCACAAATCCGGTGGTGGCCGGGACGTATCCCTGGTGAAACCCAGCGGCGGTTGGGTGCGCCTCCTATTCGGTGCGCCCCCCACCGCGGCTGATTGCCGTTGTTCGATGGGCGCCACAGCTCGCAAGATCTCTCGTCGGTTTTGTCGGGGTGTCGGGCCCGAGGAGGTGGGGCCGAAATGCGCCAGTTGGTGTTCTATGGCCCGGGTGATTTCAGGATCGAGGAATCGCCGGTTCTGGCTGTTGGCAGGGGGCAAGTTCGCGTGCAAGTGCACTCCTGCGGCATATGCGGCTCGGACGTCCACGGTTTCATAGGCAAGAACAATCGTCGCCAGCCGCTCATGGTCATGGGCCACGAAGCCGCGGGATACGTCACCGAGGTTGGCGAAGGCGTGTCTGGGTTGGCGGTTGGGGACCCAGTGACCATCAATCCGGTGGTCGGTTGCGGAGTGTGTCAGTATTGCCACCGTGGGGAGCCGAACCTGTGCCTAGAACGGCGCCTGTACGGTTGCGTTCCCGATGCGCTTCGTTCACCCGATGGCCTACCCGGGGCTTTCGCAGATGAGATCGTCGTGCTGGCAGACAACGCTATTCAGGTGGTGGGACCGGCGCCGTTCGAATGGGCTGCTCTCGCTGAACCACTCGCGGTTGGGGCGCACGCGGCCCGCGTTGCGGAGAGGGAGGCTGAAGGCGGCATGGGACCAGATTCGAACGTTCTCATCATCGGCTGTGGACCCATAGGACTGAGTGCGGCGCTCGCCGTGCGCCGCCGCCGGCCCCGGCGGCTCCTTGTCTCAGAGCCGGTCGACCATCGTCGCGCCTTGGCGGGCGAGTGGGAGATGGAGACGCACAACCCAGGCAGCGGCATCGGTTTCGACTCGGAGTTCGACGTGGTCGTCGATTGTGTGGGGTTCTCTGTCACGATGTCCTCGGCCATCAACGCCGTGAAGCCACATGGCATTGTCGTCATGGTGGGGTTTTCTGAGCCGGAGATAGCGATTCCGTCGCTGCCCATTGAGATCGGCGAGCGGCGCATCTCGGGGTCCTCGACCTACACGCGAGAGGACTATCAGGACGTGGCGGCCTGGGTGGGCTCCGGCGAAACCGATTTCTCACCCATGATCCAAGAGCGTGTCGGTTGGGGGGGCATTGTGGGTGCCTTCGAGCGCTACGGGGATGGCTCACTGACGGCCATGAAGACCCTCTTCCAGCCCCGGGCAAGCTCGTGATGCGAGATGTGTTGGGGTTTGCGTCGACGCTCCGGAGGCCCGATGTGCCTTGAAGCAATGGGCGTCTCGCCAGCGAAGGCACCCGCAGGCGGCAGGGGCGTACTGGTCCTTGAGTGAATCTCAGGCGGTGAGCCCCACGATCACGACCCTTCAGTTGAGGTGACGCCAATGCCACGAGACCCGCGCTACGACGTTCTCTTCGAGCCCGTGCGCATCGGGCCCAAGACCCTGCGCAACCGCTTCTATGCGACCTCGCAGTGTTCGGGCTTCGGCTCCGATCGGCCGGCCATGAACGCCTACCACCGCGCCATGAAGGCCGAGGGCGGTTATGCGATCGTCCACACGGAGTGGACCGCGATCCACCCCGAAGCCGACGAGTGGCCGGCCACCACGGGCCGCATCTGGGACGACGACGACGTGCGCAACTGGACACTGATGTGCGCCAAGGTGCACGAACACGGCGCCCTGGCCGGCATCCAGCTGGGCTTCAACGGCAAGCACACCTTCAACCTCGAGGGCCGGCTCTGCGCCCGCGGCGTCACGCAGATCCCGAGCGACACCTTCTGGGCGCACTCCTGCTATGAGATGACGAGGCAGGAGATCGCCGAGCTGCAGGAGTTCTACGTGGTGGCGGCCCGAAGGGCCGAACAGGCGGGCTTCGATGTGGTGCAGGTGATGTCGTCGCACAATGCTGGGATTGCGCAGCAGTTCCTCATGCCGCTGCACAACAAGCGCAGCGACGAGTACGGCGGCTCGATCGAGAACCGCGCCCGGTTCCTGCGCGAGGTCACAGAGAAGGTGCGCGCCGCCGTGGGCGAGCGCTGCGCGGTCAGCATCCGTCTGTGCATCGATACCTTGCACGGCAGCGCTGAGGGCATCCGCGTCGAGGAGGACGCCATCCCCGTGGTCCAGATGCTCGACGACCTCGTCGACCTCTGGGACTTCCAGGTCGGTGGCCGCACCATGGCCGAGTGGGGCGATGACGCCGGCGCCTCACGCTTCTTCAAAGAGGGCCACGAGCTGCAGTACGTGGCCAAGGTGCGGCCCTACACGCAAAAGCCGATCGCCAACGTGGGGCGCTTTGTGCACCCCGACGAGATGATCAAGGCCATCGAGAGCGGCGTCGTCGATTTGATCGGCAACGCCCGGCCCGGCATCGCCGATCCGTTCCTGCCCACCAAGATCGCCGAGGGCCGTACCGACGACACCCGCGAGTGCATCGGCTGCAACATCTGCGTCTCGCGCTACGAACAGCACGCCAGCATCGTCTGCACGCAGAACGCCACCATCGGCGAGGAGTACCGGCGCGGCTGGCACCCGGAGAAGTTCTCGAAGGCCCGCAACGCCGACAACGACGTGCTGATCGTGGGCGCCGGCCCGGCCGGCATGGAGTGCGCCCGCATCTTGGGCGAGCGCGGCCTGCGGCGCATCCACCTGGTCGATGCGCAGCCGGAGATGGGCGGTCAGCTGAACTGGGTCACCAAGCTGCCGGGCCTTGGCGAGTGGGCCTGGGTCGTCGACTACCGCAAGGTCCAGCTCGGCAAGCTCAAGAACGTCGAGTTCATCCCCAAGACACAGCTGGGCGTCCCCGAGATCCGCGAGTACGGCGCCGAGATCGTGATCATCGCCAACGGCGCCGACTGGGTGGCGAGCGGTCTCGGCAACGCCAACGACGAGCCGATTCCCGGCACGCAGGGCGCGCCGGGCCACGTCCTCACGCCCGAGCAGATCATGGTCGAGGGCAAGGAGGTACCCGGCCGGCGCGTGCTGATCTACGACACCGAGGGCTACTTCATGGGCCCCAGCCTGGCCGAGAAGCTCGCCCGCGACGGCAAGCAGGTCACCTTCGTGACGAGTTACCCCGAGGTCGGGCCCTACATGTTCTACACCCTGGAGGGAGTGCGCATGAACCGCCTCCTGCACAGCTTGGGAGTGGAGCTCGTGACGCACCACGTGGTCAGCGCCATTGAACCTGGCACGGTCACGGGAGAGCGCATCTACGCCGAGGACAAGCCGGTCAGCTGGGCGGCGGATGCCGTCGTGCTATGCACCATGCGCGCCTCGAGAGCCGGCCTCTACCGTGAGCTTGAGGCCGACCGTGCGGCACTGCAGGCCGAGGGCGTCCAGGCACTCTACCGCATCGGGGACTGTGTCGTGCCCCGGGTGGTCGCCGAGTGCGTCTTCGACGGCCACCGCCTGGCGCGCGAGATCGACGAGGCCGATCCCGCCGTGCCCCTGCCCTTCATCCGTGAGCGTCGCGTCCTGGGCAAGCTCGACCAGGACTACGACGCGGTGGTTGGGGAGCGCGGCATCGACCACAAGGTGAGCTCGCTTGTACAGAGGGTGTGAGGCCCCATGAGAATCGTGGTTTGCGTCAAGCAAGTCGGTGTCCTTGGAGACGAAGTCGAGTTCTCTGACGATGGCCGCAGCATCGATCCGGAGTTCCTCGATTTCGCGCTGAACGAATGGGACTGGTACGCAACCGAGGAGGCGCTGCGCCTGCGTGAGGCACGCGGCGGGGAGGTGGTAGTCGCTACGGTGGGTGAGGAACGCGCGGACAGCGCTCTTCGTCGCTGTCTAGCGATGGGTGCCGACCGCGCCGTTCGGATCTGGCACGGCGGCCTCGATGCTCAAGACCCGATCTCGATAGCGCATGCCCTGGCACAGATCGTTGAGGAAGAAGGTCCTGACCTGGCGTTGTGCGGCGTCCAGGCCTCGGACACCCTCGACGCGGCGACCGGAGCAGCCCTGGCCGGCCTGCTCGGTTGGCCGGTGGTCACCGTGGTCACGGGGCTCACCTGCGACCCGACGTCGGGCACGGTGGCAATTCGCCGGGAGCTCGAAGGCGGGCTCATCGAGGTGGTTACTGCCTCGACACCCGCCGTGTTGACCATCCAGACTGGCATCAACGAGCCTCGGTATGCGACGCTTCGAGCGATCAAGCAGGCAGAACAGAAACCGCTTGCCGTCAGAGAGATCGACCAGATTGAGCAGGCAGGGGCAGTGATCAAAACCATGTACATCCCCGAGCGCAGCGAGCATGCGGAGATGCTCGGGGGCAGTCCTCCAGAGGTTGCTCGGCTGATTGCCGACATCGTCAAGCAGAGGGTGGGATGATGGCTGTCGGCGGCATCCTTGTGGTAGCAGAGCAGGCCGGTGGGGAGCTGCGCGAGGCGACGCGCGAGGTTGTCTCGGCGGCAGCTGCTCTCGGCGATTCGCTCGGCGGTCCGGTGACTGTGGCTGTTATCGGCCAAGATGTGGACTCGCTCGGTCTCGCCGCCAATCTGGAGGGCGTGGACGAAGTCCTCCTTGTGTCCACCTCGTCCTCTGAATTTGAGTCCGACACGTGGCGGCAGGTGTGCGGCGCCATGATCGCCGGTCGGCGGCCCGCCGTGGTGCTTGCTCCACACTCAGTCAACGCAGTCGCATGGGCGCCGGCGATTGCAGCCGAATATGGTTTCGGGTTCACCAGTGACGTCGTGTCGTTCCGTGCAGACGAAGACCACCTTGTTGCTGTGCGAGAACCCTTCGCCGGCAAGGTCCGGGTCGATGTCGGGTTTCCAGAACAAGCGACGAGCATCCTCCTTCTTCGCAGCGGCATATGGCCTGCAGCTAAGGCGCCAGGATCCGCTCTCGTATCCGCCTTCGACGTCACGGTCGACGCAAGTCGCGTGCGAACGCGCCACGAAGGGTTCGAGGAGGTGCCTCCAGGCGGCCCGGATCTGGCCAAGGCGCCCTTCATCCTCTCAATTGGGCGGGGAATCGAAGACAAAGACAACGTCCAGCTGTTTGCAGATCTCGCTGACAAGTTCGGTGCGGTCCTCGGATCGTCTCGCCCCCTAGTTGATGCGGGTTGGCTTGAAAGCTCGCGTCAGGTTGGGCAATCCGGCGCCGTCGTGAAGCCGCAGGTGTATTTGGCTTTTGGCATCTCAGGTTCGACGGAGCACCTTGCCGGCATGAGGCAGAGTGGGCTGATCATCGCTGTGAACACCGACGCCAGGGCGCCGATCTTCAACGTCGCGCACTTCGGTGTCGTGGCCGATGCCATGCAGGTGGCCGAGGAGCTGAACGACCTGCTGTGAGTGTTCTTGCGGCTGCTGAAACCCGGGCGAGCTTCCAGTATTTGGCTGGCTGGGAGGTCGCGCTTTTCTACATCCTGATCGCTCCCACACTCGCAGTCTTCGGCCTCGGCGTGTGGACGCTGGTGCGCAAATACCTGGAGGGTCGCGGAGCAACTCGTCTCGATCGCTCGGCGAGGAGGGTGTGGTCGACCATCACGACGATTGCGGCGCACATGGGAATCGGTAGGGGTGACCTTGGCGTTGGCATCGGCCACCTCGCTGTTTTCTATGGCTTCATTGTCCTGTTCGCCCTGTCGCTGATCTTGATGGTCAACGACGATGTCACGCGGCTCCTCTTTCACTGGCAGTTCTTTCGCGCCCAGTTCTACTTGGGTTTCTCCCTCGTCGGGGATCTCTTCGGCGTCGCTCTGCTGGGTGGCCTGGCGTTCATGATCGTCAGGCGCGCCATCCTGCGACCCCGCCGGCTTGACTACGCCCGCAGGGACGGGTTTGGCAGTGCCTATGGCCGCACCCGCTACGTGGTCGGCGATTGGCTCTTCCTGGGCTGGCTGTTCCTCCTTGGTGCAGGTGGGCTGGCGCTGGAAGGCTTGCGCATCGCAGCAACGAACCCTGCCTTTGAGAAATGGTCGCCAGCGGGGTGGGTGATCGCCCAAGCATTCCGCGCCGCTGGCCTCGAAGGGGCCGCTGTACGTGTGCCACAACATGTTCTTTGGTGGATACACGCCGGCGCCGCCCTCGCCTTTGTTGCGGCCATCCCCTTCACCAAGGCGCTACATATGCTGACCGCGCCGGCTGCCTTGACGGTCAAGGACGAGTATGCGGGCAAGCGCCTTCTGCCGGTTCCGGCGCAAGCGACGGCGGAGGAGGTCGGGTATTCTCTGATCGGGGACTTGTCGCCGGTTCACCTGCTTGATCTCGACGCCTGCACGAAGTGCGGACGATGTCATGAAGCGTGCCCGGCGACCGCGTCGGGCTATCCGCTGTCACCGCGGGATCTCGTGCTTGACCTTCGTGAGTACGCGGAGGGGTCCCGTGGCATTCGGGCCGCCATGCATGTGCGACCTCTGTACGCTTCCGCCAAGAGCGTCCTCGGAGACCCCATTCACGCAGAGACTATCTGGTCGTGTACGGCATGCCTCTCGTGCGTCGAGGTCTGTCCAAATGGCATCGAGCACGTGTCAATGATCAATGCCTTCCGGCGCCGCTTGGTCGAGACCGGGGACCTCGACACGCAACTGCAATCCACGTTGCAGCGCATCGCAGACAGTGGCAATTCGCTCGGGGAAGCGCGCCGCAAGAGGGCGCGCTGGACTCAGGATATCTCACCTCCACCGAAAGACATCCGCCGAGAGCCGGCAGAGTACCTCTGGTTCGTGGGCGACTACGCCTCTTTCGACGAGAGGGTTCAAGACTCGACGCGTGATCTCGCCCGAGTGCTGCAGGCGGCCGAGGTCGACTTTGGCATCCTCTTCGAGGCCGAGAAAACCGCCGGCTGCGACGTTCGTCGCGTCGGTGAGGAGGGCCTCTGGCTGACGCTCGCAGAAGAGAACATCGCGGCCATGGGTGCCTGCGAGTTCGAGACTCTCCTCACATCGGACCCGCACAGCTACCACACGCTGCGTAACGAGTATCCGGAGCTCGGCGTCGAGTGGTCAGTCTTGCATCACACTGAGTTGCTTCTCCGGCTGATCCGAGCCGGACGGCTCAGGCCGCGGCGAACGTTGAGTTACCGGGCGACCTATCACGATCCCTGCATGCTGGGCCGCTACAACAGCCTGTATGACCCTCCTCGCCAGCTTCTGGCAGAACTGGGCGTCGAGCTAGTGGAGATGCCGCGTAACCGTGAGGATTCGTTTTGCTGTGGCGCCGGGGGCGGTCTGATCTGGCAGAAGGACACTGACCGGGCAGGACTGCCCAGAGCGTCTGAGCAGAGGATTGCCGAAGCAGTGCAGGTCGGCCCACTCGATGTGTTCGTCGTCGCCTGCCCCAAGGACTTGAAGATGTACGAGGACGCCTTGAAAACCTCCGGGCACGAGGGGGAGTTCGTAATCCGCGAAATCTCGGAGATCGTTGCGGAGGCCGTCGGCTAGCGCCCAACGGGCGATGAAAGGGGAAGCGAGATGAAGTCTCCATACCTCCGACTGCTGTCGTCTGAGGAGATGCGGCGCATCCACGATGCTTCGCTACGTATCCTCGAGGGGACCGGCATGCTCATCGATCACCAGGGTGCACGGGACATCTTGCGCGAGTGCGGGGCTCGGGTGGACGACGAAACTAAGATTGTGAAGTTTCCACCTACCCTCGTTGAAGCGAATCTCGCTCTACTGCCGCGTAGCGTCCATCACGCCGGCCGGGACCCGAGCGATGATTTCGTCGCGGACCGCGATGGGGAGATCTTTGCCCGCACGGCGGGAGGTGCCACCCAGTACATCGACTTGCACACTGGACAGTATCGGCGGGCGACGATCGACGACTGGAAAGAGTTCTGCACGCTCGCGGACGCTCTTCCCAATATTCGCTCATGTGGCTCCATGCACTGCACCGGCGTACCCGAGGAGACCGCCGACCTCCATAGCCTGCGCGTCCTGCTCGAGTGCCAGCGCAACAACATCGTGCACAATGCGTTCAGCTTGCGAAATCTGCGCTACATGATTGAGATGATGCTCGCCGTGCGCGGCAGCCGGGAGGCCCTCAGGGAACGCCCATGGCTTCACACCATCATCTCGCCCATCTCGCCCCTGTTCCTCAATGAGGACGATACCGCCCAGCTCCTACTTGCCGGAGAGTATGGTCTCCCAACCACCATGCCGATCATGCCCAGCGTGGGGACGACCGGCCCGATGACGCTTGCGGGGACCATTGCCCTCGCCAATGCTGAGTTCCTGGGCACTGTTACACTTGCAGAGGCGGCCCACCCTGGACATGCGATTCCATACTTCATGGACCCCGTCGTTGCAGACATGAAGACAGGTGCTCCTCTTATGGGTGCACCTGAGGTAGCCCTCATCTGTGCGGCCATCGCGCAGCTTGGCTCAGAACTGTACGGGCTCGCGCCGGAGGGGATTGGCCTCGACTGCGACTCGCTGATCTGGGGCCAGGTTATGTTCCAGAAAGGCACCAACACAGCCATGCAAATCATGGCGGGGGGAAAACTGGTTGTCGGGGCGGGGGCGGTTGAGACTTGCCTCGCAGCTAGCCCTGCTCAACTCGTTATTGACGACGAGATTATCGCACACGCGCGTCGTTGGTTCCGCGGGATATCGGTAGACGAGGAGAGCCTTGCTGTCGACGTCATTGGACGCGTCGGTCCGCGCGGAGAGTTCCTCTCAGAGAAGCACACGGTACGCAACATGCGCGCCGGCGAGGTCCTCCGACCCGAGATTTTCGACCGCGAACGTCACGATGAATGGGTCGCAAACGGGCGCAGAGACTTGCATGAGATTGCCAGACAGAGGGCTGTGGAGATCCTCGGCTCGCACGAGGTTGCCCCGCTTCCCAGCGATGTGCTCACCGAGCTGCAAGCCATCACTGAACGCACAGATAGAGAGATTGCCGACTGAGTTACGCGGCCGGCGGCATCCGAGTTGGGAACCTTCAAAGGTGCTTGGCGTCAGCGCAATGGTGCTCAAGGCAGCGCCGCGCACGCGATGCTGTAGCGAGACCCTATGCCAGGGTCTTGATTCCCAGCGCCTTCATGATCGTGTAGCCGTCATCCAGGAAGGACTCGGTAGCGAGTTTGCCGTCCCGGATACGATAGATGTCATAGGCGTGCCACTCGACCAGAGCACCCTTTGGTTCGACGCCCAGCCACGGCGCGCCGGTGTGGTGACCGCTCTCCAGAAGGTGCGTGGCGACCGCGGCGTCCTCGGCCACCATCTCAAGGATCTGCACTTTCAGATCCGGCATGGCGCGCAAGAACGAACCGACCGCCTCCTTGAAGGCCGGAAGCCCCTTGGCCTCGCCAATCCCCTCCGGGTCGACACCCCGCCAGACGTAGTCCTCCACGCAGAGTTCGTCGAACGCGTCGATGTCGCCCCTGTTAACGGCGTCCATGAACCGTCGCACCAGTTCCTTGTTCTGCTCGGACTTCTCGGACATCGGGTCTCCTTTCTGCCCACTCCGGTCAGGTTATTCTCTTGCACCACGGTTAGATGGTATTACAATACGACAGGGGTTGCCAACAAGATTGTCAGTTCTTCGATGCAACCCAACCGAGATGGAGGGAGTGAGAGGGCATGAGGTACGACGCTGAGGGTTTCCATGAGAGTGCAGTACGTCAGTACTGTGATGGCAGACTGACGCGGCGCGAATTTGTCGTGAAACTGGCTGCGCTCGGTTTGGGCAGCAGCGCCATCATAGCCACCTTGGCTTCGTGCGGTGGCGGTGGTAACGCGACAGTCACCTCCGCCTCGCCTGCAGCGACATTGGCTCCGGGTGGGGGTAAGGAGGTCGTCCGGGCTGTTAGCGCGATCACGGCGGACATCGCCGGTTTCGACTACGTGGTCGCCTACGACCTCAACACCAACGTCCCGGTCTACATGGTGATCGAGGGCCTGTTCCGCTTCGACGTCAACGGCGTGCCCATGCCAGCCATGGCGCTGTCGCAAGACATGTCGGATCCGCTCAAGTGCGTCTACAAGTTGCGGCCCAACGTCACGTTCCACGACGGCTCGCCCATGACCTCGGACGACGTTGCCTTCAGTCTGCTGCGGAACATGGATCCGGACGTGGCCTCGTATCAAGGTCTCTTCTTCTCTCGTGTAAAGAGCATCGCCGCGACAGCAGCCGACGAAGTCACCGTCATGTTTAAGAAGCCAGACGGCGTATGGCACCTCGTCAGCGGCAACCCCGGATGCACGGGCGTCACGAGCAAGGCCTGGATCGAGAAGAACGGTAAGAAAGTCGGCACGCCCGCGGCTGGCATTCTCGGGACCGGCCCCTACAAGTTCAAGTCCTGGGTGCGTGGCCAGCAGATCGTGCTCGAGCGCTTCGACCAGTACTGGAACGCGGCGAACCGCGCCATGAAAGTAAAGGAATGGGTCATCAGGCCGGTCGTCGACGAGTCCACCATCGTCGCGGCTCTCGGCACCGGCGAAATCGATCACACCTTTAACCTCTCGGGAACGAGCTTCAACTTGCTCAAGGCTTTCCCGAACGTCACGCAGTACACGGCTCCCTCCTACAACGTCGCCTACCTTGGGTTCAACTGCGAGAAGGCGCCGTGGAGCGACAAGCGTGTCCGCCAGGCTTTCTCGTGGGCTTTGGACAAGCCGGGCATCCTCCAGGCGGCGTACGCCAACTTCGGCAAGATGTGCAAGTCGCCGATCACCCCGGACCAGTGCAACTTCGAGACCGACCAGTTCAAGGCTGCATACGACGCCTTGCCGGCCTTCGCTCCGCCGGACATCAACAAGGCCAAGGCGTTGGTTCAGCAAGCTGGAGCGACCGGCGTGAAGGGCCAGGTGCTTGTCGGCAACGACTATGACGTCCCCGCCGGCATCGCGGTCCAGTATGCCGCGCAGCAGATGGGCATGAACGTCAGCGTGCAGCGCATGCCGCAGCAGCAGAAGTTCGCTTTGGAGTTCTCCGGCAAGCCGCGCCCCTACGACATGACGATCACCATCTGGGGCTCGGACTTCGCCGACCCGTCCGGCAACATCCAGAACTGCCTGGGTCCGAACCTCATCCTTAACGCGGTCCAGTACCACAACCCCCAGGTCGAGAACCTCATCGGGCTGCAGAAGTCGACGACCAACCAGGCCGATCGCGCCAAGTACATCATGGAGGCGCAGAAGATCATCGTCGAGGATCAGCCCTGGGTCGTTCTCTACGAGACGGACACACTGCAGGCGATGAACAGCCGTCTCGCCGGCTATGCCCTGCGGCCGCTCTACTACAACGACAGTTGGGGGGCCGACATCTACGGCGTCTGAGTCCAAGGGAGGTCGTGGGATGGTTAGGAAAGTCCAGAGTTGCTGAAGGTCATAGCGAAGCGGATGCTGGCCTCGGCCATGCTCCTTTTGGCGAGTTCGTTCGTAGTGTTCTCACTGATTGCGATCGCGCCGGGCAGCCCCTTGCAGGTGCTGCTCGGCGGTCGCAAGGTTGACCGTGCCACCGCGCTCATTCTGGAGCATCGCTACCACTTCGACAAACCGTTCCTCGTGCAGTACGGGTACTGGTTGAGGAACGTCGTGCACGGCAACCTAGGCGATTCCATTGCCTATCGCGACACGGTCGCGTCGGTGATCAAGAGCAGGGTTGCCCCCACCCTCGAACTCGGCCTGTATGCGACGGTGTTGGTGCTGGTCATCGGCCTAACCCTCGGTGTCATCGCCGCGATTCGACGCGGGCGGCGAACCGACGCGGTGGCGAGCTTTGCGATGCTCATCGCGTCTTCCATTTCTCCCTATGTTTCGGGGATTCTGCTCATCTGGTTCTTCGCGGTGGAGTTGCGATGGTTTCCGGTGTTCAGCCTGGGCACGGGCGTCTCTGGGCGCGTCTACCATCTGACCCTGCCCGCCATAGCACTGGCGTTGGGACTCACCGCGCTGCTCGGGCGAGTCACGAGGGCTTCGCTATCGCAAGCATTGGGTGAGGACTATGTCCAGACAGCCCGGTCCCGGGGCTTTAGGGAGCGACGAGTGATCTTCAAGCACGCGTTCCGCTCGGCGTTCATTCCCGTTCTGACGATCACGGGGGTCATTGCCGGTTACCTCATCAGTGGCGCAGTGCTCGTTGAGTACACCTTCGGTCTCAACGGGCTGGGATCGCTGCTCGTGGATTCGGTGCAGAGCCGCGACTTTGCGGTCGTGCAGGCGATCGTGCTGATTTTCACGGCGGTGTTCCTGGTAATCAATCTGGTCGTCGACCTGCTGTACGTGGTCATTGACCCGCGCACCAGGCTGGCCGAGGAAGGTTCGTGATGGCGACCGTCGTGCCAGCACGAGGCGGGGTGGCCTATCGGCGTCGCTGGATTTCGCGCGCGACCATCCGGAAGTCTGGCCTGTTGGGCGGATCGATCATCTTGATACTAATCGTCGTTGCTGTGCTTGCTCCTCTCCTAGCTCCCTACCCGCCAAACGCCATTCAGTTTCTGCACACGCTAGAGGGGCCGAGCCTCGCTCATCTGCTGGGCACTGACTATCTCGGTCGTGACATCTTATCGAGACTCATCTTTGGGGCGCGGCTGAGCCTCCTTGGTCCGCTGCTTGTCGTTGGCATCTCGACCGCCGTCGGTGTTCCCCTCGGGCTGTTGGGTGGGTACGCCGGCGGCGCTGTTGACATGATCCTCGGCCGCGTCTACGACTTGTTGCTTGGGTTCCCGCCTTTGCTGCTTGCCATCGCGGCAGTAGCCGCGTTCAGCCCGGGGTTCACGACTGCGGTCTTGGCGATAGCCATCATCTATGTGCCACTTCTTGCTCGAGTGGTCCGCAGTGCGGTCATAGTGGAGAGGAACAAAGCGTACGTCGATGCGTGCAAGGTCCGGGGCTTTCGGGCTTCGAGGATCGTGTTTGGGCACGTTCTGCCCGTGATCGTGCCGACGATCGTGGCCCAGGCCACCCTCAATTTCGGCTACGCTCTCCTGGACTTGGCCGGACTGGCTTTCCTGGGGTTGGGCGTGCAGCCGCCGACAGCTGATTGGGGCGTCATGCTTTCGGAGGGCCGGAAGTTCATCTTGCTTGCCCCTGAGGAGGTCTTGGCGGCTTCTGTCACGATCGCGGTTGCCGTCGTTGCCTTCAACCTGTTGGGTGACGCTTTGGCGCAGAGATACTCCTCATCATGAGCTTCCTCCGCGTCAGGAATCTCGTCACCGAGCTGCGCGACAACGGGGGCTACACGAGGGTTGTCCGCGACGTTAGCCTCGATGTGGAGAGGGGTGAGTTCGTGGGGCTCGTCGGGGAGTCCGGCAGCGGCAAGTCAATGACCGCTCGATCCATTGTGCGCCTGCTGCCTCCGGGAGCAAAGTCCCGTGGCGACGTCGTTCTCGACGGGACCTCGATCCTCGATCTTGCCCCGAGCCAGCTGCGAGACGTTCGCGTCCATCGCATGTCGATGATCTTTCAGGATCCTCGGGCATCGATTGACCCCTTGTACCGTTGCGGCGATCACCTCTTTGACGCGCTGCACAATCTGATGGGCATGAAGCGGGTGGCGGCGCGTCGGCGCGCCCTAGAGCTGCTCACCGACGTCGGGATTGCCGACCCGCAGTGGGTGTATAGGTCCTATCCGGACGAGCTGTCAGGCGGAATGCTGCAGCGAGTCATGATCGCCGGCGCCCTGGCGAGCGAAGCCGGCTTCCTGATCGCTGATGAGCCGACCACGGCACTGGATGTAACCATCCAAGCCGAGATAATGGCGATCCTGGAAGGCCTGCGCAAAGAGAAGCAGCTCGCGACCCTCTTCATCACCCACGACCTCGAACTGGCATCCATGATCTGCGACAGAATCCTGGTGATGTATGCGGGTCTTATCGTCGAGGGGCAGACGACGGCGGGCATCTTCACTACTCCCCAGCACCCCTACACCGCGGGCTTGCTCAGGGCTCGGCCCCATCTCGAGCACCGTCGGGACCGTCTTGAGGTGATTCCAGGGAGGCCGCCGCGCGCGGACGAGGTTCCGGATGGCTGTCCCTTCTCCCCCCGGTGCGCCTTCATCAAACCTGAGTGCACGCTGCGGCCACCGGCTGTCAACGAAGTCTCACCCGGAAGATTCTCGGCTTGCTGGCGAAGCGCCGAATTGGCTGACCGACTGACGCCGTAGGCCGTACGTGACTAATCCCGCCGGTCAGCAGCCTGAATCCGCGCCCACGGTCGTTTTCGACCAGCTGAGCAAGACGTTCTCCGGTCGCGTTGGCTTGGCCCGACGGGCTTGGCTCAAACGCGCGGTTCGGGATGTGTCATTCACCATCGATCGGAGTGAGTCGTTGGCACTGGTCGGCGAATCCGGATCGGGAAAATCGACGCTGGCCAGAATGCTCGTCGGGCTCGAAATCCCGACTTCCGGTCGCATGCTACTGCAGGGCCGCGAACTTTCCTATCGCCCGAAGCGGGCCGAGCGCGAGGAACGGGCGCGCGTTGTCCAGATGGTATTCCAGGATCCGTATACCTCCCTGACGCCTAACCAGTCGGTTCGAGCAGCCCTCGAAGAGATGCAGAGCGTCTACTCTCAAGGGTGTGCGCGGCAGACACGTCGTGACCGTGTCGAGCAGTTACTCGATGCGGTCGGTTTGGGGGACCGTGAGGGGGACGCGCGTCCCCGGAACCTCTCCGGCGGCCAGCGCCAGCGAGCCGCGATCGCTCGCGCTTTGGCGGCAGATCCTGTCGTCCTAGTTCTCGATGAGGCCGTATCGGCGCTGGACGTGTCGATCCAGGCCCAGATTCTGAACTTGCTCGCCGATCTGCGTCGCGATCTCGGCCTTGCGTACCTGTTTATCTCGCATGATCTGAGCGTGGTTCGCCAGGTCGCCGAGAGGGTCGTGGTCCTGTATCGAGGACGGGTCGTTGAGTACGGCCCTGTCACCTCCATCTTGAAAGAGCCGGGTCATCCCTACGCCCAGCGTTTGCTCCGGTCCGTTCCGCGACCGGGCGTGGAGCTCAAGCGACGCCAGGCGGTGGCCGTCGAGGGCGATACCGGGTGCGTGTTTATGGAGCGCTGTTCCTACGCCTACGAGGCGTGCGCGGAAGAGCCCGGCCTGTTCGAGGTGCAGCCCGGGCACGGAGTTCGCTGTTGGCTAGCAAGCGCGCGCACCACTTGATCTCGCTAGATCGGCTGGCGGCAAGGATGGGCGCAGGTGCGGCCGGCATGAGCAGGGGCGATGGTGCGCCAGAGGTCCTTGACGCTCGCCGTAACAACGCTGGGAAGGGAGATTAGTCGTGTCTGGTGATCGCAGAGTCACGCTTGTAACGGGAACGAGTAGTGGGTTCGGGTGGCATGTCGCCCTTGCGCTTGCCCGCGGCGGGGACACGGTCTTTGCCGGGATGCAGTACCCCACGGGAAGGGACTTGGACAGCGCTCAGCGCATTGCCCAGATCTCCACCGAAGAGGGCTTGGACATTCATGTCGTAGAGGTCGATGTCGACTACGACGAGTCTGTCGGGGCCTGCGTCAGCCGCGTCCTCAAGCAAGCGGGTCGCGTGGATGCCCTTGTCAACAACGCCGGCTTTGGGGTCCTGGGTCCGTGGGAGTGCACCGCCATGGAGGCCGCACGTCGTCAATTCGAGACCAACTTCTGGGGCGTCTTCCGGATGTCTCGGGCGGTGGTGCCGGCCATGCGCGACCGCGGTCACGGCCACATTCTGGCCACTAGCTCAGAGGCGGGTGTGAGTGTGCTTCCGGGCGAGGCCTTCTACGACGCCTCAAAGTTCGCACTCGAAGGCATGATGCGCGTCATGAGAGTCGAGCTCAGCCAGTTTGGGATTCGCGTCGCTACAGTGACGCCCGGCTGGTATAAGACGCAGTTCCTGAAGTACGCGGTGGTCACGCCGGAAGACGGGCAGACCGCTCTGCTCTACGCGAGGCTGATGGATCGCTTCGGTGAGACGGCCACACGCAAGGACTTCGAGAACCCGGACACGTGGGAACTCGGCGACACGGTCAAGCAAGTGCTCGACATGGACGACCCACCCTTTAGAAACACATGCCACACCGGCGAGATGCGCATGCGGACGAACGGACCGGACGAGGCCGAGAGAGATCTCATTGAGTATTACGAGCTGCAGGACTTCTACAAGCCCTGGCTGAGAGCGTAGGAGCGTCCGTCGCGTATTCCAGGCGGCAGTCGGTGGACTTCTCAGACAATCGGGTGCTCTGTGGACGCGACGATCTTCCGTCCCCCCCGCGTCTCTTGCATGCCGGCGCCCTGAGGGCGAAACTCGACGGCCATCAGCTCTGCTATGTGACGTTTGGCGATACCGAGATCGCGCGGCGTATCTACTTCGCGGTCAGGGGTCCTGGATGGTCCACGGTTCCTGGCGAGACTCGCAGCATGGCAATCGAGGAGGTAGGCGGTCGTTTTGAGGTCGCCTTCGAGGTCGTTCACGAGCGCGACGACGTGCACTTCTCTTGGCAGGGGACAATCGTCGGGCGCGAGGACGGCACGCTCATCTACGAGGCTCGCGGTGAAGCTCTCAGCGAGTTCACCTACTATCGCATCGGGCTGTGCGTCCTTCATCCGTTGAAGGAGAGCGCCGGCGCGCAGTTCCTGGCCGACACACCGGGCGGCGTGGTGCGAGGGACGCTGCCAGCGGGCATTGGTCCCAAGCGCTATGAAGACGACGGGCTCGACCACGTCGAGATTCCCGCATTCAGTGCTCTCTCGTTGCGTCTCGATGATGGCGGTCACGTTCGATTCTCGTTTGAGGGCGACCTGTTCGAGTTGGAGGATCAGCGCAACTACACAGACGCCTCCTTCAAAAGCTATGGCACGCCGCTCTGCTTGCCCCTCGAGCATCTCGCGACTCCGCAACAGCACTGCTTCCAGCGGGTCGCGATCCGCGCGGCGCTTCCGATCTCAGGGAAGCCAGCTCGCCGGACTCGGGCAAACGCAACCATCGAGGCGTGCGAGGGTGACGGCGGTCCACTCCCACGAATCGGATTCGGACTGGGGCAAAGCCGGGCGGAGCTCTCTCACACGGAGCTGGCACTCCTCAAGCCTCTTCGCGCCGCCCATTTGCGACTCGACCTGCGCATGGCGGAGGGCGGCTGCGCGGACCGTCTGGCTGCGGCCGCTGCAACAGCTGCCGCGCTCGGTTCCTCTCTTGAGCTCGGCTTGAGTGTGAGCGATGAAGCCGGCAAGCAACTGCGCAAGCTCGCAGACGCCAGCGTGGCGGTCCCAGTCGACAGGGTGTTGGTCTTTCATGATGCAGAGGTGTCCACGTCGCCGCGTTGGGTCGACCTGGCGCGCAGGTCCTTGCGCCGGCTGGATGCTGCAGCTTTTGGCGGAGGGTCGCTGGGTGATTTCGCCGAGGTCAATGCTGTCAGACCGCCGGCCGGCGTTCTCGACGTCGTGGCATGGCGGAGCAGTCCTCAGGTTCACGCCAACGACGAGAATTCGATGGTCGAGACCCTGCCGGTGCTCGAGGAGATCCTGAGGACTGCCCGCTCGTTCTGCGGCACGAGCGCCCTGGTGGTCTCGCCCATCACGCTGAAGCCTTATGAGCTGCCTGCATCGGTCGAGAACGCAGTCAACCTCGGTACCCTGCCGGACGATGTGGACACCCGACAGGCGAGTCTGTTCGGTGCCGCCTGGACACTAGGCAGTCTGAAATACCTGATAAGGGGTCGCCCACAAGCCCTGACGTTCTACGAGCTTGCGGGCTGGCGCGGCCTGATATGCGGAGACAGACCGCTCCCTGTGCCCGGCGCGTTCCCCGGCCTTCCCGGCGACGTCTACCCCATGTATCACCTGTTCCTCGACATCGGAGAGAGCGACGACGCCCGATTCGTGGACTGCGAGGCTTCGCATCCAGAGCGGGTTGATGGATTCGGCCTGTCGACGCCGTCCAGGACGACTTTCCTCGTGTGCAACATGACGGCACTTCCACAACAGGCCGCGATCTCTCCTGTCGCGAGCCGCGAGATCTTGCTGCGCCGGCTCTCGATGCGATTCGCAAGGACGGCTATGAAAAGTCCATGGGCATTTCGCAAGCTGCAGGATCGCGAAGCCGTGTCCGGTGGCCTCTTCAAGCTCACGCTCGAGCCGTTTGAGGTCGCTCGTGTGGACGTGCCGACACACTCGCGTAGGGGCCCCGCCATAAGGAGAGCTCGCATGGGCTGATTAGACAGTAGTAGATAAGGACGATCAGTATTGCTCTAGGCCAACGCGGCATTCGGAGGAGAGATGAAGGTCTTCTACATCTGGAAGAACAAGGAAGGCGTGAAGCTGGATGAGTTCCTCGCCTTCTACGCGCATGCGTGCGAAGTGATGCGAGGGTCTCCCCACGTGGGGAGTGTTCAGAGCTACGTCGTCGAGGATCCTGAGGGCAAGGTCGACTTTCAGATGATCGACATCATCGAGATTTCTTCCTGGGAAGCCTGGGAGAGGGAGATGGAGCGCCCCGAGCACAAGGAGATTCACGAGGGGTTCATGCGGTTCGCGACCGACGACGACATGTTTTGTCTCCGCGAGGTTGCCGGTCGGCGCCCCGTCTATAACGGCCTCGTGCTAGACACTCACGTCTGAACGTTCTGGCCGAGACCCAGCGGCCCTTGACCGCTCCAGTCTCGGTGGGGGTCTACGACGAAACACGCTCCAATTGACTGGGATGGGGCCAGTATGACAAGATTACGATAGTATATGTGCCGTTGTGCTCCGATGATTGTGGCGCAGGCCTACTTGAGGCTGCGCGAAGAACGGCGGCGAAGAGAGTCGTTCGGGGAGGACCAGATGAGTAAGACAGGATACTTTCACAGGGTTCAGGCTCAAACACCGACCAGGTTCTGGATCAACAATCCCAGTCGAGATGAGGCAGACTGGGCGGTTGCCCAGGGCGCGGTTGGATGCACCTGCAACCCGTCGTTCTGTCAGAAGATGATCGACCACCCCTCAGAAGGCGAGTACGCGAAGGGGCTCCTCGACGAGGCCGTTCGAGAGTCAGCGAACGACGACGAGGCCGAGGCGATTCTCCAACGCAAGCTTGTGAAGGCCATTGCCGTCAAGTTCTTGGCGATCTACGAGAAGAGCAGCGGCCAAGACGGCCACGTGAGCATCCAGGGCGATCCCATTCACGAGGACGATCCGACGGTTGTCATCAACGAAGCCCGCCTCAACGGCGAGGTCGGCCCGAACATCGCCATCAAGATCCCCACGACCGTCGCCGGGCTGAAGGCCATGGAGACCCTCGTGGCGGAAGGCTACACAATCAACGCCACGGAGATCATGGGGATTCGACAAGCACTCGATGCCTGCGAGATTCACGACCGCGTGAGCAAGCAGACCGGGAAGTCACCCAAGCTCTACCTGTCGCACATCACCGGGATCTACGATGAGTACCTCAAGCAAGTGGTCTCCGAGAACGAGATCGACATATCGCCCGATACTCTCTGGCAAGCCGGACTGGCGGTGGCCCGCAAGCTCTACGCCACCATGAAAGAGCGCGACTTCAACGCGACGTTCGTGGGCGGCGGGGCTCGAGGGCTTCAGCACTTCACGGAGATGGTTGGCGGGGACGTCGTTGTCACGATCAACTGGGCAGGCACGGCCGACACCCTTCTGGAGCAGGATCCTCCGGTCGTCTTCCGCCTCTTCAACCCGGTCGAACAGTACGTCATCGATGAGCTCATGGCGAAGCTTCCGGACTTCAAACGTGGCTACTTGGACGACGGACTTCGACCTGAAGAATACGAGGACTTCGGGCCCGTTGTGCTATTCCGAGACACCTTCGTCACGAGCTGGAAGCGTGTACTCGACTTGATTCGTGAGCGCCGGCAGGTCTCTAGGCTCGGGAGAGATGTCTAGTTGCCCTTCCAGCCGAACGAGAGCGGTGGTCTCCCCGCGGCCAACCGTCTCTGACCGACGGCCGCCCCGGACTCGCCTGGCCGGGGCGGCCGTTTTCACTTGCGCTGATGAAGGGGACTCCGCTCGCTAAGAGCTCGTTTCACAATGAAGGTAGCCGTATCATGACGGCGAACCTCTCGGCGATAGGTCGTCGAGGCTGGAGGGAAGGCGGTGGCCGAGCAACCATGGATCGTGTCCGACGAGCTCTGGAAGCTGATCGAGCCGCTGCTGCCGACTCATCCGCGCCGCTTCCGCTACCCGGGCCGCAAGCGTCTGCCCGATCGCCCGGCGCTGTGCGGCATCCTCTTCATCCTGCACACCGGCATCGCCTGGCGGCATCTGCCGCCGCAGCTGGGCTTCG
>Ga0209538_1000319_pt1 | contig 29548 bp, 45 predicted proteins | sample BarGraNGADG00211_2_FD_184492 | JGI IMG/M metagenome (GOLD analysis project Ga0209538, IMG submission 184492) | Arctic peat soil microbial communities from Barrow, Alaska - Barrow Graham LP Ref core NGADG0004-211 (SPAdes) (version 2) | ecosystem: Environmental > Terrestrial > Soil > Wetlands >... | reverse complement strand
GCGGGCATGAGCGGCACAACACCGGATCTCACGAACTATAACCTGAGCAAGAAGGTCAACCCGTTCCTTGCCGAAGTCTGGCAGCTCAAGGATACCAAGTTGCAGGACATGGCAGATGAACTCTACAAGCTTGACCGGCAGGCGGCGCAAGATCTCACCGTGCAGCGGGCGGGACTCCTGATGAACACGCTCTGGAAACAGTTCGACTGGCATGACGTCAATGACCAGCTGGGGCATTACAAGGTGTCATCGTCGGTCATCGACATTACGCCGACTGCCGTGACCACGACGCTTGAGGCGATGATCGTATGAGACCAGGCGAGATCATCAACGGCGCTATCAAGAGCTACGTCGGCGCGATCGCCGTCCAGTTCGAGCGTGGCACGGTGACGGGCACGACCATCACGTTCAAGCACAAGTTCACGGAAGCTCCGGAAGTGCTGCTCACGCCATGGGCTGCTGCCGGTGGCGCGACGTGCGGCGGTATCTCGCTGAACCAGGACGAGGACGGCTTCTACATTAGCGCGACCATTGAGATGAGTGCGGACTTTGTCACGTGGCACGCGACAGGCTTGGGAATTGTGGCATGAGACACGGAGGTCGAAATGGGCAAAGATGACGAGAAGTGCCAACACAACGCAGAACTGGTAGAGGCAAATGCGGAAGCCATAAAGATGTTCAGACAGGACATGGCGGCTTCTGAGGAAAAGCGAGAATCCAAATTGAATGGGATGACCGTCATCCTCAATAACGTGGTCAAGGTTCTTGACCAGATAACGTTTCGGATGGATACGCCGCAACTCGGGCTTTCTGATAGGCTCAATGCGCTCGATGATACCCAGAAAACGATGGCGAAGATCTTGGGCGAATTTCAGGATGTCCTTGCTCCGTTGGTTGAGTCCTCCAAACAGACTCGGAAGTACATGGACTGGGTTATTGGTGGTGCTGTTGTTTACGTTCTGACGCGATTGCTGCCGTATATCGGGCAGGTATTACAAAAGTAAGGAGACGATGCCATGAACATGAAAATAGTCGACTACTCCGGTTCGCGTCCTGACCCGAAGAAGGTCAAGGCTGCTGGGTATGGCGCCGTAGCTCGCTACCTGTTTGCTCCGGCTCCAGGCGGGAAAGGAATCAGCAAGGCCGAAGCTACAGCAATCAGAGCGGCAGGGCTTGGACTGGTTCTCATCTATGAATCCTATGCTGGCCGTGCGCTTGAAGGGCAAGCGGCGGGCGTAGCAGATGGTAAAACCGCTCTTGCCTTTGCTCGGGCTATCGGCTTCCCGGACAGCAGGCCGCTGTACTTTGCTGTGGACTTCGCTGGCACATCGGCACAACAGCCCGCGATTGACCTCTACCTGAAAGGCGCCGCGAGTGTCATCGGGGCCGCCAGGGTGGGCGTGTATGGTTCATACTATGTCGTGGAGCGGTGCTTTGCCAATCAAACCGCTCAGTGGTTCTGGCAGACGCGGGGATGGAGCAGTGGTCAGGTGTCCACTCATACGCATTTCTACCAGTACCTGAATGGTCAGACAGTTGGCGGGGCATCAGTGGATCTGAACGAATCAAAGCAGGCCGATTTCGGAGCTTGGGAGGTTGAAGTGACTACACCAACGCCAGTTGTAACGCCAGCAGCAAAGCCAAACGAGGCGATGCAGTGGGCGATCGACAACAAGATTGTGGACCCCGGGCTTAATCCAGCTGGGCCTGTTACGTGGAACTCACTTGTGTGGACGCTTTACCGCGCCCGTGGAAAGGCATAGGAGGAACCATGCCTACTACCATTCAGTTACCGTCAGGATGGCTCTGGATTGTCACTCTGTTCGCTCCGCTCATTGGCGGTGCGATTATCAAGAAGGGTTGGGACGACCGTATCAAGCAGCTCATCGCTGTCGGCCTCAGCATCCTTCTTGCCGTCCTCATCATGTGGGTGGACGGATCACTCGTGAAGTTATCGTTTGAGACTCTGTCAGTCGTTCTCGGTTCAGTCTTTGCTGTCTCCGAGTTGGCATACCGTCAGTTCTGGGCCCCGGTCATCTTGACCACCCCAGTCGAGAAACAAGCGACAGCAGACGTCAAACAGGTTCTTTACGTCGACAAGGCGGTCCCGATTATTGATGCTGGCAAGCCGATCGTCCCGCCTGCGACGCCGACAGAACTGCCATTAGCGTAACTGAACGTCCCGGTCTCCTGCCTAGCCCGCGGGAGCCGGGAACAGATTGACAGGAGGCATCCATGCTGATCAACGACGTTGAACTCAAGGCGATCCAGGGCGACGTGTTCCGGTTCACGGTCCTGGCACATGAGGACCTGACTGACCTCCTGGTGCGATGTGACGTCCGGGCGGGAGGTACGCTTGTCAAGCACGTGGACACAACCGCCGGCATCAGCCTTGACGGCTATGATCCAGTGACGAACACCACGCTTGTGACCGTGACCATCGGCGCTACCACAACGGCGACCTGGACCTTCGGGGCAGCCCGCTTCGATGTCGAGGTGGTGCCTGAGGATGCAGAGGAAACTCACAAGATCGCCAAAGGATGGGTGAAGCTCGAGCCGGAGGCAACCTATGAGTGACGGCAATAGCCTCAGTCAGAATGTCGAGACACAGACGGTGATTGACAACAACATTACTATCCAGGTGGCGCAGGAAACGCAGGAACAGATCACCATCGGTACCCCAGGACCGCGAGGTCACGCTGGCACTGATGGGATCCCGGTCATACCAGACGTGATCGATTTGGGCTCATTTGCCTAGGAGGCCTTAAATGGCAGCAGGACCTATTCTCAAAATCAAACGTGGAACAGCGGCAAGTCTTGTGACGCTGGCTGCGGGTGAACTTGGATTCACGACTGACACGAAACTGTTGTATGTGGGTAACGGCTCAACAAATGACCTCGTTGCAGGTATTGGTGTCCTGAGGGATGTGGCAGCAGGTATCACCCTTGCCAACGCTGACCTGACGTTGAAGGGTCTGCCGACGACCGACAACATGGCGGCAACGAAAGCCTATGTTGATGCTGCTCGCATGGGTCTGGACGTCAAGGGGTCTGTTGTCGTCGCGACCATAGCGGCGGGAACGCTGGCAACGGGTTTTGCCAACGGTTCAGTGGTTGATGGTGTCACACTGGCTACGGGAGACCGCATCCTCATCAAGAATCAGGCGACTGGTTCTGAGAACGGTATATACACGGTCAACGCCACTGGTGCGCCTACCAGAGCAGTAGACATGCCCGTTGGCGCAGGATTCTCAACTGGCGCGTACATGTTCGTCGAGGAAGGCACGTTGCATCACACGGGCTGGATTATGACGAATGAAAACGCGGTCAACATCGGAACGGATGCGCTCACGTTCGCACAGTTCAACGGTGGCGGTCAATCCTATACAGGGTCACTGGGTGTAGAACTCTCTGGCTCAGACTTCCGTCTGGACATCCTTGCCAGTGCGGGTCTTGCTCTCACGGGTAACGAAATCGGTATCAAACTGGACGGCACGACCCTTGCTATGGGCGCAAGTGGTCTGAAACTCAAGGCGGCATCCGCACAGTACAAGTTCCTCATGTCGGGCGGCACTCCGTTTGACTATGCGGAGACAGATGTTTCAAGTCTTGCTGGAGCAGGACTCGCTCACGCAGCAGGTGTTCTCCACACGGTCGCCAATGACATGGACTTCGGAGCCTTCGTCTAATGCCGGACATGGATATGAATGAGAATGAGGTCAATCAGGGTGTCTCAATTGACACGTTGTTACAGGTCATCGGTCTTCGTGACGTGGAGGGGTTTGTCCGTGACCAAGGTATCAAGAAGATGCAGGAACAGGCTGCTGCTATGGCTGCTGAACTATCAGCATTGAAGTCCAAGAAGCCAGAACCGGTTCCTGTTTCACCCGAACTTGAGCAGTCACGGAAGGTGAAGACGTCGGATGATGCGCGTATCAAACAACTGGAAGACCAAGTCCACGAAGTGGCTCTTGAACGTGACGGCTTCAAGGCTGGGAAGGTTGAGGTCGCGGCAGAGTTGCAGAAGTCGCGGGAAGACTACCTGACTCTCCAGTATGTCTGTGATGACCTCCAGAAGAAGGTTGACGCAATCCCGAAGAAGACGAAGAAGAAATAGAAGGAGGCTGTCATGGCTGAAGGAAAGCACCTCCAACTGAAACGTGGAACACACGCCAACATTGGAACCCTAGCTGCTGGTGAGCTAGGGTTCGAGACCGATACCTATGATGTCTATGTTGGCGATGGTGCGACGAACCACAAGGTCAATGGCGGAGCATACTTGCCCTTTGCTGGCGGTACGATGTCTGGTGACATCACCTTGGGAGAACTTACCGCCGTTGCTCTCGACCCTGCCGGTTCCGCAGACGAGAAGTGGTCAGGGATCACCGTAGCGGGAACGGCAGGCGCAACGCTTGCGGTTGGAGATCTGTGCTACCTGAACTCTGCGTGGAAATGGGTACTTACCGATGCAAATGCCGCCGCAAGTGCTGGTTCAGTCTGTCTCGGTATTTGTATCCTTGCCGCCGCAGGCGATACCGCCGCAACGAATATGCTGCTCATGGGGACGATGAGGTCTGCCGCATTCCACGCGAGTATCACTGGTGGGGCGCAACTCTACGTTTCTACAACCGCGGGCGATATGGACGATGCTCAACCGACAGGAGTGGATGACGTGATACGAGTAATCGGATGGGCTATCACGACCGAGCCGAATACCATCTACTTCAACCCTAGTTCTGACTTCATCACGAGGACGGCATAATGGCGAGCCCACAGACAATACAACCGTCAACGGCAGACACCATGCTGCAAGAGGCTTTCCCTACCGCTAACTATAACGGTTCGATTGGCGTTTCCCCTCTTACTGGCTCTCGTAAGCGTTCCCTTGTCGCGTTTGATTTTTCTGCGATGGTTCCGCCGGGGGCAACGATAACTCTGGCTACATTGAGTCTCTATTGCAGTTCCACTCTGGCATCTCGCACCATCACGGTCTATCGTTTGCTCCGCACTAATTGGGGAACAACCCAAGCAACGTGGACTATTTACAAGACGGGTTCTAACTGGGGAACGGCGGGAGCCCTTAATACAACCACAGACATTACAACAACCGATGCCGCAACCGCCGCTTCCGTTGCGGCGACTCAATGGCTGAACGAGACCGTAACGGCACAAGTCCAGACAGCATTGGATTCTGTTGCTGGAGTGGCACACTTTTGTGTGGCAGATGTTGGAGCAACTGCCACTGGCTCTAATGCCTATGCTTCTCGCACGTATGGTACCACCGCCCGGCGCCCTAAACTCTACATTGAGTATACGGGGGGGTCATGGCCGTCCGCCGTCCAAACCGTCAACGGTCTAGCGAAGGCATCGGTAAAGACGAGAAACGGGTTGGCAATTGCAAGTATCAAGTCATGGGACGGACTAGCGTAGGGACGTAGTATGGCGAAAAGACTCTCTACTGTTCCACTTACTGTTCCTGCTGCAAGTGGTTCTTATGCCGTTGATGCGACGTTCACGATGTCTGAGAACTACACGCTCTCTGGTTCTGGCGGTTCACCAACAGTAACTCTTTATTGGCAATACGACCAAGGAAACGGAACGTGGATTGACATTCCTACGTCAGGGGCGACGGGCCTTGTTGCCGATAGTGGTTCGCAGGCAAATGCAACTGCCACTACAACCTATAGCAGAACTATAACGTGCAAGTCAGCGGGAGCCTATGTCATTCGGGCAAGGGGCATTTCATCAACGCCGACAACAGTAGATTCGACTAATCAACCGACAACAACGGTTGATGTTGCTCCTGCTGCCCCCACGGATATGGTTACTGTTTCAAAGACCGATGTTCAGGTTGTCACAAGCTGGACAGACAATTCGAACAATGAGACGGGGTTCAACTGTTATGTAGGCGGTGTTCTAGCGGGGACGGTTGGCGCGAATATCGTCACCTATACCTTCATTGGTCTGTCTCCAAGTACGCAGTATACCTTCACAGTCAAAGCAACGAACAATGGCGTAGAGTCATCGGCTGCAACAGATGTTGAAACAACGGACGCAGAAGTTGGCGGAACGGTATTCGAAAGCAATACCACAGAAAACAATTGGGGCTTAGCCACGTATGTTGGAGATTCACAGGGGCAGACATTCACGCCTCAAGCGTTTCATACTATTTTCAAGGTACGATTAAGACTGACAAAAACGGGTTCTCCAACTGGAGATATTACTATGTCGATCCTTGACGTGAATCAGGGCGTCCTCTGTGTTTCTAATCCAATAGCAATGGCTTCCATTGCAGCCGTGGACACTATCTACACATTTACCTTTACGACAAATCCCGTTCTATTGGCTGGCACGGTCTATACAATGTCCTTAGTATGTACTGGGGGAGATGCAAGCAATTGGATTGGCATTGACATCTATGATTCCGCAACAGTCGACATCTATCCTCGCGGTGCGGCCGTCGGACAACCCACCTATTGCGACTGGTATTTTGTAGAGTGCGGCGAGGTTCATGCGGCTCCGACAACTGCTGTTCTAACTGGGTATATAGCGCAATCCAATGTCGGATGGATAGAACCTGCGTCAGCAAATGAACACAAGGTTGTAAAAGATTCGCTCGGACATCTGTACGTTGTATACCTCGATGATTCTGATGCTGACGGGAATCACGGCGTATATTGCAATATTTCAACAGATGGCGGGCTGAATTGGACGCAAAGCCTTATCGCAACCGGTTACTGGAGTATTACCGACCCATCAATTGCCATAGACGCAAATGACAATGTATATGTTGCCTATATTGTAGCAACAAATCAATATCTTCCATGGGGAAGAATTGTAAAACGAGCACAATTCAATGGAAGTTCTTGGATAGTAGTCAATCTCTATTATGAACCCGACGACACTAACTATACGCTTGTCAGAACCGATATTTGTGTTGATTCCATGGGGCATACACACGTGATTTTTGAGCGGTGGCATTATAGCAACTACCAACTGGTCTACAAACTCATCTACTATTCGATGGATACTGATGCGGCTACACAGATAGTAGATGACACGAATGCTTCAGATACCTTTGCCTATTGCCTTTCAATTGCATCAACTTATGACGGAGATATATATGTCACGTGGATGTGTACTGATTTCAAATACATCAAAAAGCATAACGGCTCATGGGGTACTCCGTCAACCATCAGAATCGGTGGTTCAACCAACTCGAACTATGGTTTATCTATACCCGCAGTCGATACCACAAACAAGGTTCACATTGCATATATAGTGGGGAATAATCTCTACTATGCACAATACGGCGGTAGCGCATGGACAGAAACGGTGCTTGTGACGAACGGAATTCTTACTGGGAATCTCGGAGTAACGATAACGGTTGACGCGCATAACGCTATTCACATTGTTTTTGACGGAAAGGTGGGGACAACGGGCGTACGTCAGTATATCGGGTGTTTCAACGGCGTGTGGACGGATGTCGCAATCATTACCGGAGATGCGATCGCTAGTCTCGAAAACCTTACGTGGAACTTGCTGAACAAACCGACCGACGAAAAGCATCTTACTCTCGTATACAATTACGATTCCAAGTTGTATTACGGAGAATTGCTGATAACGGTTTCAGTTGTTGCTACCTGTTCCATAGAAACGATTGCTTATTTATTCACTCCGCCGGATACCTATGAAGAGAATCCAGACACAATCGACTTCAACCCTAGTGAGAGTCCCATCAGCGTTGACACAGGAGCAGACCAGATAATTACGTTCGAATTGGGCGCGGGATATCCCCCTGCCTCTTACTACATTGGCAAGGTATGGGTGACCAACGTCGATACTTCTGAAAGAGAGCAGATTCTTCCTCTTCCCAAAGGTACTTATACGTTCGTGGATGTGCAGCATGACTGGATTTTCGAGGTTAACGTGGCTCATACTTTTGTGACCATCCACTCCTTCCCTTGGTGGAAGCAGTTCAGGGCATTATGCAAGGTCAAGCAGGTCATATGAGGTTCCCGACGTGGGTGAAAGTCGTGGCACTCGAGTAGCCTCACCTGCCAGGAGCAGGAAGAGATCCTCGGCCGATGCTTTTGTTTAGGTCGGCCGTCGCAGTTTGGCGTCAGATTGCTCCCTGTGCAGACCGGCACATCGAAAAGAGGCCCTAGGAAGAGATCTCGCGGAGAGAGACGTGGTTTGTACGTCCGGCTATGGTTTATGCGTACAGGATAGGCGCCCTGCAGACGGCGGGCAAGGATCTCCCTATTTCAGGAACGCCACCAGGAGACCAATCCCGATCGCGGTCGCCCCGAGCCAAAGCAAGACATTGGCCAAGGCGCTCACGACGGCGAGCTTCTCCTTCTTCAACTGTTCAGGTGACTTCTCTTCTTCCATATCCTTGCCTCCCTATGATTCGATAGCATATCCTTACGTCATAAAATGAAAAGGCCCCGGCGCATGGGTGAGATGTGTTCGGGGCATAGGTTGGTGCGCCAGTTCCCTGCGAGGGTCGGTACGCACCATATGGACGGGCGTGGCTGGCGCCCGTTGACCAAGGAGGATATCTGAAGAAGTAGCCACCTGTACCATACGATGACCTGGCTGCCGTGCAACTTTGAGCGACTGTTACTTGTGTGCCGGTGTGCTACGGTACCATGTGACCGCGGCACAACGGGACACGGTGATGACGTGCTGACCTTCACAATATCTTCATGATGAAACAAACAAACACGTTATTGTATGGGTGCACAACCGATCTAGGAGGTCGCGATGGAAGAAGACATCATGGAACTGCGAGCAAGGTTCTTGCACCGACAAGTCAAAGTAGTCGATGGATCCAGTGACGAAGACGGCGAGTATGGTCTAGTCATTGGAGTTACGGCACGTTCGGCAGAACCAATCAGCGTGATGTTCTATCAGGTTGGACCAGTTCAACATGTGAACTTTTACCAGGCGCAGGACCTTGAAATCGTGCCTGGCGTATTCAGCGAAGGAAGACAGCGCGACTCGGTGGTAAGATGTCACCGTTCGCGCTTTGACGCGTTGTGGTATGTCTTTGACTGCAATGGTGTTCACGGTATTGGTTATGGCACATCTGGCGCAGCTTGGGCAGCGTTCTTGGCCGAAGTTGGCCGAAAGGAGGAAGCGAATGGAAAGGAAGATCGAACCAAAGCCGATTGCACTTTGGCTGAAGAAACACCACAAGACGACGCGGTGGTTGGCGCTCCAAGTGGATGTGTCGTACACGTCAGCCCACTCGTGGGTACAGGGACTGACGTCTCCGACGTTGAAGCATGCCCTGCGGATCATGGAGCTCACGAATCTCACCCTGGAACAACTGACCCAGTAGGAGAAACCCGTGCTGACTGAAGAAAAACGTCGGCAGTGGCACGCATGCTCGACGAAGCTCTGTCAGCGGTGTGGGAAGGAATACCAACCGACAAACCCTAACCAGAAATACTGCGCAGAGTGTAGGCCAGCAGCAAATAGAACCCGCATAGCGGCCTATTGCATTGATCACCGCGACAAACGTAGTGCATACGATGTGAAGTATGCCAAGGAACATCCTGAGAAGGGGAGGGCAAGAACGGCTAGGTATGGAGCAGCCCACCCTGAGAAACAACGTCTATGGGGTGCAGCGCGGAGAAAGGCCAACCCTGAGAAAGAGCGTCTGCGGGTCGCGGAGTACAAGCACTCTCACTCTGAGAAAGTACGCCTGAAGGAAGCGGTGTACAAACACTCTCACCCCGAGAAAGCTGTCGTTCAGAACAGCAACCGCCGTGCTTTCAAGTACTCCAACACTCCCATCAGCGACATGCTGACGTCGACGGAATGGCTGGCGATCCTTGCCGAAGCTGACGGTCATTGTGCCTACTGTGATAAGGAAGCAAAGCTCACCCTGGATCACGTCATCCCATTATCGAAAGGAGGCAGGCACTCAAAGGATAACGTCGTGCCAGCATGCGGTCATTGCAACAGCTCGAAGGGCAACAAGACACTCGAAGAATGGAACGCGAAGAGACTGATACAAGCGACTCAGTAGCACCACATTCACAACCGATCTAGGAGGATCGACATGAATCATAGTCCAGAACTGAACGAATTCGCAAAAGCATTGTCCGAAGTCCAGAAGGAGGCGCTGCTCGCTGCGGAAAACAGCGTCAACCCTCAATTCCACTCAAAGTATGCCGATTTGGCGAGTGTGTGGGGCGCGTGCAGGAAGGCACTAACGTCGCACGGGTTCGCCGTGACACAGACAACCGACATCGATCCCGAGGGCGTCGTCCTCGAAACAACACTCATGCACACGAGCGGCCAATGGATCACCGGCCGTTATCCCGTGAACCCAATCAAGCCCGACCCCCAGTCGCTTGGCAGTGCACTCACCTATGCACGTCGTTTCGCCTTGTGCGCTATGGTCGGTATCATCGCAGGCGACGACGACGGCGAGGCATCAGTCGGGCGTAAGGAAGCCGACGTGAACAGCCCTGCCATGGACGCGACGATCGAGAAAGTGACGGGCGAAGAGTTGGAGTACCGGGCGGGCACGACCACGTACAAGAAGCCCGAGTGGATCCACTTCATCGGTGCCGTCGCGAGCAAGTACAGCATCGAGTGCATGTACAAGGAAGAGCTCGCGAAGATGAGTCATGTCGATTTGCAGGCTTATGGAACGGCTGTTCTCGGCAAAGCACACGACAAGAAGGCGAGCGCATGAACTGCGCACAGTGTCCATGGAGAAACGACCGCGGCGTGCAGTCTCGCATGTGCCCGATCTGTGGCGGGAGGGCACAATGAAGACCCTCGCGCTGATCGTCGACGGGAAAAGCGTTGGAGAGCTGCCGGTCCAGGACGTGCGCGGTTCTGGTTGGGATACTTATCCATTGTCACGGATGGTGTTCGTTATCTATGTGACAACGGACCAGGCTCAGGAGATGGCTGATATAGTCACCCACCAGGTGTCCCGTGCGCTGGCATGCCATGCGTGATCAATACAGGGAAGCGGCGTTTGCGGCGGGCGTGGAGGTCGCCCGCCTTCGCCGCGAGAACAAGGTCCTGCTCGATGACATTGGCGACCTGAGAGGGCTCTATAACGTCTGCTTGCGAGACCGTGAGCGTGTCCAGGAACTACTCAATGAGTTCACCGGCACCGAGCGACCGCAGTCACTTGCGACAGCGGCACACATGTTCCCCGTGACCAAGTGACCGGTGTGCCATGAGCTACCAAATGGGACATGAGGTATCTAGTGAAACTTGTGCAAAACTATCTGCAGTAGGAATGGGACGCTCTCCATCTCCTGAGACACGAGCAAAGATGTCTGCTGCGCACACGGGACATTCCCACTCCGTATCTCCTGAGACGCGAGCAAAGATGTCTGGGTTACTTAAAGGACGCTGCGCTTGGAACAAAGGTATCCCGGGACACTCCCCATCTCCCGAAACCCGCATGAAGATGTCTGCTGCGCACACGGGACTCTCCCAATCTCCTGACACTCGCATGAAAATAGGTACGGCGAGCAGGGGACGCTGCAATCCGAACAAAGGAATTCCCGCATCTGCCGAAACCCGCATGCATATGTCTGCTGCGCAAATGGGACATTCCATATCTCCTAAGGTAATAGCAATACTATCTGCGGCGAATGCGGCGCGTTGGAAAGGTGGCAAACAAATGAGGGACCATCGGAAGCATGCTAAGCGTCGCGTTCTTGGCTTTGTTCCATTGAATGAGCCATTTGTTGGTTGTGAGGGGCACCACGTCGACGATGAGCGAGTGATCCATATACCCCGTCAGATGCATCAAGGCAAAGGTCACGGTCACAATCACTGGACAGGCAAGGGAGTAGCGCAGATGAATGCCGTTGCCTTCAACTTCCTGTTCAAACAAGAAGTAGAAGCCGCAATGACGAAGGTGCTCGCATGATCCCCCTCGTCGCCCATTTGTTGAAGCCTGGCGACATCATTATTCATCTCTGTCCTCTGATACGAGAGCCTTTCGACAAGATTTGGACCGGCCTCATCATTGGTCAAGGCAACGACCTGTGGATCAAGTGGACCTGTGCACATGGTGGCCCTCCCGGGATCGATGCTATCGCTGACTGGCGTATCCTCGTCGGGCCGCGGGTAAACCACTAGGGCCGGGTGACGCCATGGTACTCACATACGAACAGCATCAGCAGATGTGGAAGTCGCCTGCAGCACTCGAGGCGGTTATCAGGCAGCGTGCCCCGGCAGCTCGTCGCAGCGGGCGCGTCCAGGAGACGGAAGAGCTGTGGCAGTTGTACCGCAGATACTGTCAGCGCCCAGTGCAGATCCATGAACAGGCACATGCTTGACAAAATGCCGGTGTTGTCTAAGGTGGTCAGTGCCGGCACTTTGCTATGTACAATCGACCTGGGAGGATTATGGCTATGGTACTTGACACCGTTTTGGATTCGTGTACGATGCTTATAGAGGGGAACGGCAGCCACCTGATCCGTGTGCTGAGGGAGGTTACTCCCGCCGCTTCCACGATCCCGGCCCGCCCCTCCTTTTTTTATTTGGATGTGGAAAAGGATCGCGACGATGACTCGCACTGCGACAGTACCACCTCAGCAGCATCCCTCCGACGGCTAACGTCATGAGCAAGGTCAATCCACAGCTCACTGACGGCTATACGCCGGTTGCCAATCCAATCATGGACGCGCTCGCACGCACCCAGTTATCCGGGTACGAGGGGCGCGTTTTGCATTTCCTTCTCCGCAAGACCTACGGGTGGTCGAAGAAGTCTGACCTGATCAGTCTGGCACAGTTCGTCGACGGGACCGGAATTGACAAAACGCATGTCGCCAACACGCTTAAGCGCCTGGCAGAACGGAACATTGTCATCAAAACCTTTACCGAAATCGGTAACACTCGTCTCTGTAGGTATGAATTTAACAAGCATTACGGAGAGTGGCAGGAGTTACCGAAATCCGTAACGTTACCGAAATCCGTAACGAAACCGTTACCGAAATCGGCACCCACAATAACAAGAAGGGATACAACAACAAGAGGGCCTTCCTTAAATGGTTCCAAAACCCAAGACCAAACCAAGCCACAGACCCTCGAGGATAAGACCTGGGCCGGAATCTCTTCGGGCAACTATGACCCGCACAAGGACCGCTACCACCAACCCACGTTCAACCCGGACAACGACAAGGAAGAGGAACGCTGATGGCTGGTACATTGTCGGAAGAAATGATTAACCTCTACCGCGAGCGGTTCGCCGAATGGATGCGTCTCATTGTCCGCGGCATCCGGCTGAGCGACGACTTCGGGAGTGACTGTCTTGTCTGGGATCCACGGTTATGCCGCGCGCTCCCCCAGGTCGAAGCCGCGCTGCAGTTCGCCACCGTCGAGAAAACGGGCATCGTCTTCATGGGACCAAAGGGCACCGGCAAGACGACGTCGGCCGTGCACTGCGCCCTCGAATATCTCCATTGGCGCTGCTGGCAGGACCTGCTGGAAAAAGGTGACCTGCCTCTCCCGGAGCACGCGCTGTCAATCTGGACCGCGCCACATCTGTTCAGCGTTCTGGACTGCATCTACGGCAAGCAGGGCGAAGAGGCGCGCGCTGTTGTCCGGGATGCCAAGGCGGCGAAGGTCCTGGTCGTGGATGACCTCGGGCATGAAGCTGGTGGTAAAGCGGCCGTAGCAGCCTTCTATGAAATCGCCAATTCGAGGTATCAGAAACGACGCCCTATCTTCGTCACGTCCAACGTGCCGCCTGATGGCTGGGACACGCGCGAGGTTCAGGGTGAGAACGGACAGACAATTGTGGTGCCTGGCTACAAAGGCGGCGAGCTGGCCTGTATCGCCGACCGGTGGCGGGCGCAATGCGAATGGATCACCTACACAGGCCCATCTATGCGTTAGAACAGTAGTCACAATCGATCTAGGAGGATCGCACATGGAAACAACAAAGGAAAGCAGCATCACGACGTTTCAGTTCGCCGGACATGAACCGGTGCGGACGTCGGTCATTGAGGGCAAGATCTGGTTCGTCGCCCAGGACGTTTGCAGAATTCTCGGCATCAGCAAGTACCACGACCGCGTGAACAAGCTGGCCGCTGACGAAAGGGCTACCATTATTGTGGCAACCCCTGGCGGGCGCCAGTCGATGACGGCCGTCTCCGAATCCGGACTCTACACGCTCATCATGCAGTCCCGGAAACCACAGATGGATGTGTTCCGAAAGTGGGTCACGTGGGACGTCCTGCCTTCTCTCCGTACCACCGGCACCTACAGCATCCCGTCCGTCCAGGTCCCCGCGGTCCCGACCTCGTTCAGTCAGGCGCTATTCTTGGCAGCGACGCAGGCTAAGTTGATTGAGGTACAGGAGGCGCAGCTGGCACTCGCCGCGCCCAAGGTCGCGTTCTTTGACCAGGTAGCGAGCTCGAGTGACACTACCGACATCGGCACGGTCGCCAAAACGCTGGCCGTTCCCGGACTGGGTAGGACAAAACTGTTCGAGCTCCTGCGATCGAAGGGTATCCTCATGGAGAACAACCGACCATACCAGCGGTACGTCGATGCTGAATACTTCCGTGTCATTGAGACGTCCTGGACGGATCCGGACGGAAACGCACATATCTATTTCAAAACAGTTGTATTCACTCGTGGTCTTGACTTCATCCGGCAATTAGTTCAAGGAGCGCAGGTATGACCACAGAGGAAGTCAATGCTCACAATGCTGCATACCAAGAGAAGTATCGCGCCGCTCATCGAGAAGGGATGAGAGCCTATTTCAAGAAGTATTCCACGGAGCATGCCGAGAAGAAGAGAGCTCTAGCGAAGGCATGGTACTACGAGCACCACGAGCAGGCGCGAGCGTCGAGAAAGGCATATCACGAGACTCATCGAAAGGAAGCTCAAGCGTCGGGCAAGAAGTGGTCGGATGCACATCCGGACAAGGTTCTTGCTAAGACCAGTGCATGGGCTCTAGCTCATCCAGAACGGATGAACGAACTCTGCGCCCGGTGGAGAGCAGAGAACCCCGACAAAGTCCATGAGTCTCTCAGGAAGCATGCGTCCAAGCGTCGTGTCCTTGGCTTTGTGCCGATGAACGCACCGTTCGATGGTGCAGAGGCTCATCACCTAGATAAGGAGCACGTTCTTTACGTGCCGAAAGAAGTGCACCGAAGTATCTACCATAACGTCTTCACGGGGCATAACATGGACAAGATCAACGCAGCCGCCTATCAGTGGCTCAGTCAGGTGCAGTCATGAAGCGCGTCATCCTCTGCGAAGTCTGCAAGCATCAGGCCTGTACTTTCAACTTTCTGCTGCATCGCAAGACCATGATGTGTTTGGTCCGTCCTGGCGTGATAGCCGAACAAGTGATTTGCCGCGCATTCGATGAGCGTTCCCTGGTAGCGAGCGGTGCCGGTGCACAGAAGGCGGTGGCAAAATGAGACGTCTCGGCAAGCTCGTGATCATGACGGACACGGAATACAAAGCACTGGTATTTGCCGAGGGGGTCACTGCGATACTTATCGCGGCCAGGGACGACGCCAGAGAGCACGCCGACGACTTCGCCGAAGAACTGGACAGGATGCAGAAGGCCCGCCGGGCTGAGCGCAAGCGTGCCTTCCTGGCTGGCAAGTTCCATGCAGCCGGTGGCTATGCTCATGCCCTCAAGGAAACGCGGCTCAGACTCCAAGGCACCACGGCCGTGATGCTCCGTTTCATGGGCTTGGCTGCCAAGTGGCGCCCGCTGGTGGAGTCCTTAGAGACGTACCCCAACCAGTTCGTCGAGATCGGCTTTGACGCTGGCATGCACTTCCCGGTGAAGCGCTGGAACAAAGACGGCACAGAGTATCTGGCGACCGTCCAGTACCAGGAAGGGCAGTATCCGGATCATCAGGCCGCAGCGGCAAGAGTATTGGCGCATAGCGATGACGTGAGCGACGCTGACTCAGCAGCCGACTTCGACGAGGTTGGCGTTGCCGTGGCACAAGAACGAAGGCAGACATGACCGTTGATGAAATAGCGATAGAGATTGAGGATTCGCTGCGAGAAGACTACGAGGCTCTCTGTAACTATGGTACCCCACTGTTGGCAGCTCAGGCCGCGAAGGAAGACGTTGCAGACTTCAAAGCCGCCGTCATTCAGGCAGAGCGCAGGCGGATACTGGACGCCTCTCTCTTTCAGTTCGGGATGGGTGACGGCACGTACATGATGATTCGGACGTCGGTTCTTGACCCAAAGGAAAAGCCATGAAACTCGGAAGCCATATGACCGACGAACAGCGGGCAAGATGTTCTGTGGCAAACCTTTCAGATGTGACCTATAAAACGAAGGTCTGCCTGCATTGCGGGAAAGAGTACCAACCGGCTGGCCCCACGCAGCAATACTGCACAGAATGTGGGCCGGAAAGAAAGAGAGAAACCAATAGGCTTAGGCATGAGGCGAACCGAGAGCACGACGCAAAACTGGCAGCCGCGTGGTATGTAACTAACCGAAAGCCTATTGTGGCGTGGGATCATGTGTTCTCTCCTGAGTGGCGTGCAAAACTCTCTGCAGCGGGAATGGGCCGTCCGGTATCTCTCGAAACACGGACAAAAATGTCTGCCATCATGACGGGGCGCGTTTGGTCACCTGAACAGCGTGCAAAGCAATGGAAGGGTGGCACTATGGTGACCAATCGTAAGATGAGGGCCAAGCGCCGTGAACTTGGCTTCTTGCCCCTGAACCAATACTTCCCCGGAAGCGATTTTCACCACCTGGACATAGACCACGGGGTGTTCATTCCCAATACACTGCACCAAAGTGTTAGCCACGATCACAACACCGGACGCGGCATGGAGCAGATCAACGCCCTGGCCCTGGCCTATGCAGGACTGACCACCGATGTTCTTGACGATACGTTGCCGTTCGACTAAATAGGAGGACACATGAAAGAGCTCGACAATGGCGATCTTGTCCTGGACAACGGCGTCATCATCCCGGCGGCGAAACGTCAGCCCTGCGAAGTGTACAGCAGGGTCGTGGGTTATCTGAGACCGGTGCGCCAATGGAACAAGGGGAAGAAGGCGGAATGGGCAGACCGCGTGGACTTTCAGGTCAAGAGTTCGTCAGTTAAATAGTCTCTTGACACTTGATTGTCAGCGTCGTTGTGGTATACTTCAATGGCAGCTAGTGCGGCCCTATAACCCGCACGAACAACGGTCTTATCCCCGCCCGCTGCCAACAGGTCAAACAGGATAAGAAAGGATAAGTGCGAGACATGGGCAACTACAAAACGAAGGTCTGTCAGCGATGCGGGAAGGAATACCAGCCGACAAACAACCGTCAGAAGTATTGCGTTGAATGTGGACAGATCATTCGACGCGAGGCTCACGCTAAATGGAACAAAGCCAACCCAGAGAAACGCCGCAAGGATCGCGCTAAATACTATGAAGCCAACTCAGTCAAAATCATCGAGTCTTTGGCTAAATACCGTAAGACTCATCCCGGAAAGGACGCAGAGTACGGCGCAATATACCGTAAGACTCATCCAGAAAAGAGGGCAGAGAGCCAGGCAGAATACGGGCGTTCTCATCCAATGGTGTCTAGGTTGAAGGACGTGAGGCGTCGTTCCCTCAAATACGCCAACACGCCTCTCGATGAAATGCTGACGTCCACGGAGTGGCTTGCGATCCTCGCCCAGGCTGACGGGCATTGTGCCTACTGCGACAAGGAAGCAAAGCTCACTCTAGATCACGTCATCCCGCTGTCGAAAGGAGGAAAACACTCGAAGGACAACGTCGTGCCGGCGTGCGGCCACTGTAACAGTTCCAAGGGCAACAAGACGCTGGAAGAATGGAACGCGAAGAGACTGACACAAGCGAGTAACTAGCAGCACACAATCGATCTAGGAGGATCGCATATGACTATCGCAGCAGAACGACGGCGCAAGCCGGTATCAGATTGTTCGAACGAGGTTCTTGACCCGGAAGCGTACGCTCGCAAGACCCGCAAGGAAACCCCACGACAGGCAGCTGTCCTCGCATGGCTCGCTATGCAAGATTTCGTATTCTGGAGGCAGAATACCGGCGCAGCCACGCACGAATACACCCGGAAAAACGGCACGATCGGCAGATCGTTCATCCGCTACGGCGTCAAGGGTCTGCCCGACATCCTGGCAATCGAACCGGGTACCGGCCGCCTCATTGGCATCGAAATGAAGCGTCCGACAACCGACCAGAGTGATCCACAAAAGGAATGGCAGGAACGCTTCGAATCAGCCGGCGCTATCTATCTGGTCATCCGTGAGGTGGAAGAACTCGAAGCCTGGTGGCACGCTCGGCAGGTGACACCATGAAGTGGGCGTCTCGCAGGACTCGCAATGTTTTCTACGATGAACCAGACTTGTTTGCCGCAATATTCATAGCCATTCTGACTTGTTGCCTTGTTGCTCTTGCGGTGTGGGCGATGGTGATGTTGATGGCACCAAAGACGGCATCTGCGGGCGACATCACGAACTTCCGTAGTGCTCGTCGACTGGCAGCCGTAGCCCTTCCCATCGACAAGGTAACGACGCGATACTCAGAACCCGTCATGGTTCTCTCCATGGAGATCACGGCCTATAGTCCGACCGTTGCCGAGTGCGATGGCGACCCCATGACAACGGCCAGCGGCAAGCGCGTCTATGTCGGCGGCATTGCTGCAGACCTTCGCGTGCTCCCGTTCGGGTCCATCGTCATCATCCCAAACTACAACAACGGAGACCCCTGCACCGTCATCGACACCGGGGGCGCCATCAAAGGCAACAAGCTGGACGTGTTCCTCTGGTCGACACATGAGGCCGCGCACTGGGGTCGTAGACGTAACGTGCGCGTGGAAGTGCTATATGTTCCCGGGGTGAAGAAATGACCCCCTTGGAGCAGGCAGTCTTGCAGGAAGCCCTCGACACTTGGGGCTTCGATGCTCAGCTGATGATGGTGATTGAAGAGAGTGGAGAGCTCGTCCAAGCTGCTGCAAAGTTCCTTGGTGGGCGCGAACAGTCTCCCAAGAGTCTCATAGAGGAACTTGCAGACGTGAGCCTTATGGTCGACCAGATGCGGCTGCGGTGGGGGCCTGAGATTTACGCAGCCAGACTTGCCAAGCTCGAGCGGTTAGAGCAACGAATGAGGGTGAACGCTGCATGCGCTGAGGCAAAGCCATGACGACCGCAGAAAGCAGGGCAATCCGTAACAGTCAGAGGAGAGCCGTCACAGCGGAGAAGAAGAAAAGGCGGACGACAGAACAGCGAGAGATAGATGAGAAGTTCCAAGCCGCGTTCACGAAGGAAGAAAACATTGCGCGTACACGTTTGTGGTGGGGGCAGCCATGACCAACAACACAGTCATCCGCACTCTGAATCCCGGTCAGAAAGTGGAGCTCGTTCTCGTCGACGGTCGCATCTTCAAGGGCGTGGTCGTCGGCAACGGGATGCAGCAATGGGTCGAGCTGACGGCGAACAACGGCGACCAGTTCACGATCCAGACAAGCCGTCTCGCCCGCTGCCTTGGGACGCTTGAGGTTGTGGAATGAGACGCGGTCCTGTCGCGGATGGCTGGGCGGGCAGTCTGTTCCCTGAACCTATTGACCAGGTCAAGGTACCTTCGGACCGTTGCGTCTGTCATCAGGATTGCCCGCAGTACGAAACCTGTGAGACGGAGGCTCTCGACAAGAACAGCAAGGTCTATTACCTCCTCCGCTGTGTAAAAGGCAAGTTCCCGGCCTGCGTCAATTGCATGTGTATGGCCTGCGACCGTTACGACGAATGCAAGGACGGTGAGACGGATCTACGCGGAGGCGTTCGCTACCGCTTGTGCAATCGACCCATCAGCATCACTGGCTGTCCTGACTACAGCGGGCCTGTCTCGTGGAAATCGGAGGCTGCTTGCAAGAAATGTGATCACGTCTGCGATCTCCGAAAGGAGTGGGTGTGGGCGCCCAGGGTTCGATGCGATCTGAATCCTATTGAACCTACAAAGAAGCCAACCGAGGAACCCAGTGTCGTACAACTGGATGGCAAACCCACAGTCGAACACCCAACGCTGATCCGTTATGGACACGAAACATGGGGACGATATGAGTTGGAGGGACGTCTTGTTGAAGAGTTCATATCGACAGACAAGCCGGTCCGCAAAGAGTCAGAATTCGCCGCTGACATGGTAGCGGTCGACGCGGCGCGGAAGGCGGCAGGAGACTTGCCGTTGGCGCGAAGCTTCATAGAGAAAGGAGCGCGTGGAATACGTGTCTACGAGGATCCTGCGCTGCAAGAAGGCGGTACTCTCTGCTGTCATCTGGTTGTGAGCAAGCAGAACGGTGGTCTCTGTACTGGCTGTTCAGACCAACGTGGCACTCCCTGCTCCTACTCACGGCCTGCTGAGCATACGTCACCTGAGCCTGCTGTAGTACCCGCGAAGCCTGCCAAGGCGAAGAAGCCAGCCACACCGGCGCTGCACAGAGGTGACCGCGTGAAGTTCCGTGATGACCTTGCACCCGGCGGTGTCGGTTTTGGATACGTCACAGGTATCAGCCATGGCGGTCCTCGTGATTTGTCTATCCATGTCACCTGGGCTGAGTATGGGAAAAAAGCTGCAATGGTTAAGGACAGATCATGCCAACTCATGTCTCCAGATCAGCTCGAGCTTGATCCTCTGGATAAATGGCAGTTGGCAAATTGCGGAAAGCATCACTCCTGTCGCGATGACTGTGCTGGTCTTCGTAGTGGCGCACTCTGTCCCTGGCTGATTGGACTCGACTTCCTGAAAAGCTGCGTTCGACAGGGAGACATGCCAGCCGATCTGCTGGATGACCGTGCAAAGGACGACGCAGAGGCAAAAGTCGCAAGATCGACCAAGGCGAAGAAAACAGAACCAACTTCTGAGTCACCGAAGCCCGTCAAGGCAAAGAAGCAGCCGAAGCTCACCCGCGCAGACTATGACAACAATCCTCTCCCTGGGAGCAACGCCGATATCTGCAGCCACTGTGACTGCGAGACCTGCGGACTGAATCAGGCGCATCTGAACTATACTGACAAGGAGTGGGCGCACTGTCCTCCTTGCGGATGTGACCAATGCCTGGGAAAGGACGAGCTCCAGCCGACAACTCTCTGTGGGCGCAAGGCTGCTCTCACGGTCGACGTCCTGGGGAATACAGAGAGTCAGTTGCCCGCAGAACAACAGCACCTGGTCACTCTTCAGCGGTACGTGCGGCAATTCTGTGGTGAGTGCAAGTGTCTTACCTGTGGCCGAGCCTATCAGAATTGTGCGATGAACGGTGACGAGCCCTACCACATCTGCTCCATCTGTACCCTCGAGCATGCGCATCACCACAAGCCCTACCCGGCGATCATCAAGGACTGCGAACACTGGATCGACAAAGCCACCTTCCCCGCGGACATCTACGCACCTGGTCAAGGCCCATGCCCTGAGACAGCATGCGAGCTCCGATACAATGGCGAAGGCGGGCCTTGTCTCTGTCAGAGCTGCAAGCATGGAACGCCCGATTGCGACAGCACGTGCGGTGTCCCCGGCTACCCGATGGAGACGGGGCAGTATGCTTGCGAATGGTACGCACCGAAGGTGGCCACACCCGACGGGCCGACTCCTGAGCTCGATGAACTGGCTGCCGAACTGGACGTACAGATGATGAAAAAGCGCCAGACTGCCGAGCTCGCCCTTCCGGAAGCGCTCCGGCCGAAGCACGGTCCAAAGTATTGGGACGTCCCGGATCTGGTCAAGGTGGGCGACCTGGTGACGCTACGCCTTTTTCCCAAGCCCAGACACCCTTTACGACGCCGGATGTCTGAAGGAGATCAGTACGTTCCTCGAGCGGGGGTTTCGCCCATCCGCATAAAATAGAAGGCAGGGCAGTACGACCGCAGCGCCACGCAATGGAAAACCGGCCAATGAAAGGCGCTGCGCCGAAGGAAGGATAAAAAGGGCACTACGAGGAACGCTGGCGTTTGGCGCCGGGAAGGAACAGCACATGACAAACACTGGAGAGCATGTGGCCGCAGCGCTCGCGGCTGGAGGATATGTCATATTGAGCGCGTCACACACGTTATGCGAACTGTCGGGACCGGTCCTCGGATTCTTGAATCTGCTCACGGATGTCGTAGCCGATCTGCGCATCATGGAGGGCAAGGTCATTCTACAGACGGCCGATGGTACCCGGAGCATGTACCGCTTATGGAATGGGACGGTCCTCGAGAGGATAGAGTGTCTGCCGTCTGCTCACGCCAAGTATGTCCGCCCCATTCAGCCATTGGCGCCGAAGCATACCTATTTTGGCATCGCGCCCGTTGGCAAGGGCAAGTGGCGGGCAGTGGTCAATACGACGAACCCGAAGACTCATAAGACGCATGTCGTCACCAGCCGCTACGTGAACGACCCGGAGACCGCGGCCAGGGAGCACGACCGCATCGCCCGCGAGTACGCGAACAAGGGCATGGTTGGCAGCCGTGTCCACCTGAACTTCCCTGCAGGATTAGTAACAGTCGCTGAAAGTTGAACAACAACTACAACAACATAACATGAGGGTGCACAACCGATCTAGGAGGTCGCAGCGCGATGAAACGAGGGTACGGCACAGACACTGATATGATGTCGCGTGGTTTACGTGCCATCACATGCCCTCCTTCTACTGCAGGCCCCTTGTCACAGATGCTCACGGTTCGGCCGGTTATCGTCCCGTGATGTCGAAGCAAGGGGCTTGCGATGTCTAAGCTCCCGATCAGCCCGAAGAAGTCAACCAAGGCGCAGAGAGCGCCTGTCAAGCATACTCGCAATACCATCGATTGGTCACGGATGAGTCACGAATTCATCACGGCGGCACCTGCCGTAACCTTGACCCAGCTTGCCCTCAGTTATGGCACCGCCCGCGAGGTCGTGAGCCGGCAGGCGACCAAGGAGCAATGGGACATCAAGCGTGAGCGGTTCCTCGCCCGTGTCGACGAGCAGACGACCGAAAAGAAGTCGGAACTCGTTGCCAGCGAAGGTGCGTCCTTTGACACGACCTTGCTGGAATATGCACACAAAATCCTTACGTTGGTCGACGACGAGCTGAAGGGGCAGATCACCCTAGACAGGGAAGGAAAGCAAGTGGTACTCCAGCGGGCTGCCAAGGACATTGCACAGGCGGTTCGCATCGCCCAGGACGTTGGCAAAGTGGCACTCGGTGACAAGCCTCCGGAGGGGAACCTCAAGGTCGACCTCAGCAAGGCGTCCATGTCCGACCTGGCGTCTGCTCTCGGATTAGTTGCCAAAGTGACGGGGAAATCGTGACGCCCTTCGTGTTCCGATGTTCGTATTCCGCAGGAGTACGCCGCATGGATAGCGGTCTGCAGGTCGCGTTATGATACCCGCCCCGAATATTTATGCTGCGAAAAATGGAACACGCTTGCAGAGCGGGGTGCAGCCGACGCTGAACCTCCGCAAACGGAAGTTACCGGAGATTGATAACTCTGCGGCTCTGAAGTTCCTCGTCGAGAATGCCCCGGCGATCGAAGCCGAACTCTGCGGACGGTCGCTGTCCGAGTTCACTGCCCGCGCCTGGCCGATCATCAATCCGAGCACCGACTATATCGACAACTGGCACATCGGCTATATCTGCGAACATCTGCAGGCAGTCAGCATGCATCAGATCAGGCGCCTTGCAATCGAGATCGAGCCACGTTGCATGAAGTCCACCCTCGTGTCCATCATGTGGCCGACCTGGCACTGGACACAGAAGCCCGGCGCACGCTTCCTGTTCGCGAGTCATTCTGAGACGCTGAGCACGAAGCACTCCCTTGACCGCCGTGCCATCCTCAGCTCGCCTTGGTACACAGAGCGCTGGGGCGACAAGGTCCAGCTGGCGGGCGACAACAACCTCAAGACGGAATACTCCAACACGGCAATGGGCGTCATGCGCGCTATGACCGTTGCGTCGAACGTGACCGGTTTCGGTGGCAACTTCCTCGTAGCGGACGATCTTGTCGCTGCCGTCCATGGAGACAGCGAGGCCTACCGCGACGCTGCCAACACCTTCTTCGACCGCAGCTTCTACGACCGCCTCGACAACAAGAAGGAGGACGCCATTGTCGTCATCATGCAGCGGCTTCATACCCAGGACCTCATTGGCCATATCCAAGCAACGCGCCAACACGACGACTGGACGTTCCTGACCATCCCCACGACCGCCGAACACGACGAGCGCATGATCTTCCCGCTGTCCGGCGACGTCGTTGAGCGTAAGGAAGGCGACCTGCTCTGGCCGGAACGCGAAGGCCCTGACGAACTGGCTGCCGCGAAGGAACGTCTCGGTTCCTATGGCTATTCAGCTCAGTACCAGCAGAACCCGGTCCCGCGTGAAGGGGCCCTGGCGAAGCGCGAGTGGTTCAAGATCGTGCCCGCTGCGCCCGCTGCCGTGAAGCAGCTCATTCGCCGCTGGGATCTCGCTGCCACCGAAGTGCGGCCCGGCAAGGACCCGGACTACACCGCGTCGTGCCTGGGTGGCATGCTCGAGGGCGTGTTCTACATCCTGCATATGACGCGCGATCGCCTGAGCCCCATGTATGTCGAGGCCTTGGTCAAGCAGTGCGCCCAGCTGGACACGGAGTATGTCCTGGCGCGGAAGACGCACCTCGCCATCTGGATGGAGCAGGAGCCTGGGTCATCGGGTGTGAACACCATCGACAACTACGCCCGCCATGTTCTCCCTGGCTATGACTTCCACGGCGACAAGGTCACGGGCAACAAGTTCGAGCGCGGTGCTGCGTTCCTGGCTGCCGCCGAGATGGGGAACGTCTGCATCGTCGAAGGGCCGTGGAACGAGGCCTTCCTCGACGAGATGAGCGTGCTCGGTGTCGGAGCGCATGACGACCTGTACGACACTGCCGACGGGTGCTACACCCAGGCCAACGCACAGAGACAGAGCCATGGAGGGCGGAATGTTTGAGACAGTCGACGTCATCGAGCAGTCGTTTAGTCGCAGCGAAGCCCTGGCCGTTCAGCGCGGCAAGTCCCGCATTGCCCTCTACGAGAACGCCTATGAGGGCATGTATCGGGTTTATCTGCCACTCAAGATTCAGGCGGAACTCGCCGGCCGGCTGGGCATCCGGACCAACCTCTGCGCGGCGGTGGTCGACGCGATGGTTGCCAAGCTGGACCTGAAGAGCTATACAGGCGGGACAGACGCCGATCAGGCGATCCTGACCGAAGAATACGAGTACAACCAGCTGGAACTGCAGAGCACGGAGATCCACCGCACGACGGGCATTGATGGCGACGGCTTCATGGTCGTCTGGCCGGAATATGACGAGCTCGGCAAGAAGACGGGGCATGCCTTTGTGCGCGTGCTGGCATCTCAGGACATCGACATGACCTACTCGCCCGCCGACAAGCTCAAGCCGATTCGGTGTGTGCATCAGTGGAACGAAGAGGAACTCGGCAAGATGTTCGTGGGGAAGCCCGTCGTTCGTCGCGATACCATGACCGCCAAGACCGTCCATCGGGAATACAGCGTATCAGGTGAAGGCAACGCCTGGCATGACTGGATGTTCGACGGCCTGGAAGGCATCGTCAAGAACGACCTCGACGTCATCCCGGTCGTCCACTTCCGCAACAAGATCGGCTTGTCGGCCTTCGGGACCAGTGAACTGGAGAACGCGCTGCCTATCCAGAACGACATCAACCGCCTGGTCCAGGACGCGATGATCCGCTCGTACTTCAACGGCGGACAGCAAGTGGCGGTTTTTGGCATCGACAGTGACGAGTTCCTGAAGAAGAACCCAGACGGCCTCTCCCGGGAAGTGTGGGGCGCGTGGATGCTAGACAACGAGAAGGCATCGCTCACCGTTATCCCGCCGCAGATCATGGCCGACATGTGGCTTTCCGTGGACAAGCGTATCGACCACCTGGCACGCGTGACGGCTACTCCCATGAGTTACCTGGACCCGAAAGCGGCCCCCTCCGGCGTCGCAATGCAGGAAATGAGCGGGCCACTCATCGACAAGGTCTATGAGGCACAGACCACCCTCGGTTCTGCCTGGGCGCGGGTGTTCCAACTCATCCTACTCGTGCGAACCCAGAACATCATCCCGGTGCACGTCGAGTGGGAAGAGCCGTTTGTCCAGAGTAACATCGACACCGACCTCAAGCTCTATGCCGCCGGTGCCATCTCGCAGGCTGAGCTCCTGCGCAGGCAGGGCATGAACCAGACGCAGATCGACCAGATCATCGCTGAGCGGCAGGAAGAACAGCGGCAGGCAGCGACGTCCATCTTCAAGCTGCCGAACATCGGAGCCTAGTGAACGAACTCGCCAACATCGCTGAACAGCATACACAAGCCTACGTGAACGCCTACGTGGAGCAGGCCTCTGCGCTGGCGAAGCAAGGTGGCGCGCTGCTGACCACGAAGACGGGCCGGACCGCCTTGGACGCGCTCACCTCGTGGGCTGCCATTCAGGGCGTCCGGATGTGCGACAGCCTCGTCAAGCAGGTGCTCGCCCTGGCCGACAAGTACCAGGCAGAGAGCTACAAGGTGTATCTCGCCCAGTATCCTATCGCCCTTCCTGCCCCGTGGCAGCAGGCGCTTGGCTATATCCTCGGCGGCGGGTTCGATTCCGTCGCCCTGGCCGAAGTCAAGAAGTGGAGAGAGACGGAAGGGTTCTCGCTCTCGAAGGCCCTCTGGAACTATGCCGACGGGGCGCAGCACACCATCACGGACGTGATCACACAGTCCGTCAACGAGGGCTGGTCGTTCAAGCAGGTTGAGGACAAGCTCGCCGCGTCACTCACCCAGAAGGGAACGGACAACCTGGCCTTCAACGTCAAGAGGCTGTATGTCAACGAGGTCAACACGGCGTGGACCTGTGACCGCAAGGCCATCACGGATGCCATGCCCTTCATCTCGAAGGTGGAGCTCGTGCGTGGCGACGACGGCGACCCGACGTGTGAGATCTGTGCCGCTGCCATCGGAGCTCCGGGGACAAGGATCATCGTGGACAAGGAAGGCGCAGATTTGCCACCGTATCACCCCTTCTGCGTGGACAGCTGGAATGACGTATTACCGAGCGCCGACGAGATGATCGCGGCATTGAAGCAACTATGACCGAGAAGATGATCGCCTTCCGCGCCCGGCAAGCAGAGCAGGCGAAGCAGAATCAGGCGAAGGGCCTGCTGCCGCCACCGCAGGGAAGCGTTCCGATGGCTGCCTATCTGAAGCTCTCGGACGAACTGAATACGTGGCGCAACCGAGCGTTCGACGCAGAGGCCCGCCTGTGCAGGTCGGGCGACGTCCTGGGGGAAGGCAGACTCGATTTACTGAAGGGATCAAGCAATGCAAACAACCGTTCGTAAGACTTCGCCGCGTCGGCGTTAAGACGTAAAAGGAGACTGACATGATGGTAAGGAACTTTGCACCAGGCGAAGAGAAAGCAGCCGACACCACGACGACGGTCGTAAAAACGGAGACAGGCGTCGAAGAGAAGCAGCATGAGGCGACGATCCCCTACGAGCGCTTTCACGAGATGGATGTGAGAGCTGTAGCTGCCGAGAAGAAGGCAGACGAGAGGCAGGCACAGCTCGACAAGATCGCCAGCGACAAGAAGACAGCCGACGAAGCAGCCCTGGCAGAGCAAGGCAAGTTCAAAGAGCTTGCTGCTACCAAGGACGCCGAGCTGACGAGCCTCAAGACCGCCGTGCAGCAGGCACAGATCACCAATGCCGTCCTCGCAGCAGCTCACACTGCTGGGGCTGTCGATCCTGAGGCGGTCGTTGCCTTGATCGACAAGTCCAAGGTCAAGATCGAAGCAGACGGCAAAGTGACCGGGGCCAAAGAGGCTGTCGACGAACTACTCAAAGCCAAAGCGTATCTCGTAGCACCGACCGGTTCCGGATACCGTATGGGAGCCGGTGGAGGTATTACCAATCCTTCCGCGGCTGAGGTCGACGGTATGACCCCAGAGCAGTACCGCGCATGGAGGACAGCACACCCTGACGCTTAGGAGGCGTCTAAACTATGCCTAATGTGTTCATTACCCCTACTGTTGTAGCAAACGAGTTCCTGATGCAGCTGGAGTCCGCTCTGGTCATGGGCAACCTTGTCCACCGCGGGTTCAGCAAGGAGTTCGTCAAGGTCGGCGACACCATCACGGTGAAGCGCCCGGCCACGTTCACCGCCGAGCCTGTTCAGGCGGGCATGACCGTTCAGGGCGTGACCGAATCCAGTATCTCGCTCAAGATCGACCACCGCGATGGCGTCCTGGTCGCCTACACCGCCGAAGACGCCTCGCTGAAGATCAAGGACTTCAACGAGCAGATCATCATTCCCGCCGTCCGTGCCATTGCGGAGAAGGTCGACACCAACCTCATGGCACTCGCCCGCGACATCCCGTACGTCCGGGAACAGAGCGCGACCGCTGTGCTTGCCGACCTCGCTCTCCTGAGCGCGGATCTCTCGACCCGCAAGGTGCCCACGTCTCAGCGGGCGCTTGTCCTTGACCCCATGTCCTACGCGAAGTACATGTCCATCGACGCGATTGCCTCGCTGGCCAACCGCGGGAACACGGACGCCGTCGCCAATGGCCTCTTCGAACGGGCTATGGGCTTCGACATCGCCATGTCGCAGCAGGTCGCGACCGAAGGCACGCTGGCAGGTTCTCTGACCGGCGCCTCGACGCCCACTCCTGTCGCTCTCGGCGCTACCTCCATGGCCGTCACCGACACGGACGCGACCGTCGGGCTTCTGCCCCATGGGTACACATTCACCATTGCGGGCGACACCCAGGTCTACACACTGACCGCCGATGCCACCCAGACCGCGAACGGTCAGACTATCTACTTCGCCCCCGGCATCCAGATTGCCATCTCCGGCGCGAAGGCCATCACCGGCGAAACCGTCGTGACCTCGGGCAAGACGACCTCCCTGGCCTTCCACAAGAACGCCATCGCCATGGTCTCGGTTCCCGAAGCTCCCTCACAGGCTTGCCCCAGCAAGGTCCTGTTCTCCAACGGGCTGAACGTGATGCTCACCTATGAGCGCGACACCACGAACCACATCGACACCATGCTCTTCGAGATCCTGTACGGCGTCAAGGTTCTCGATCCTCGCATGGCGGAGCGCTTCATCTCTGACTAGCTCTAAGAATGAGGGGGCCTTCGGGCCCCCTTGAATGAATGGGAGGTATCTATGCACGTGAAGTGTCAGTATTGCGGAACCGACTGCTGGGACGTCGAGGCCAGGAATGGTCACGAGGCCCTGTGTGATCAGAACCCTGCAAACGGGAAGGTCAAGGGGACGGAGAGCGGCGACCCAAACCAGAAGAGCCCGACTGTGGCGACGGTGACTGAGCCGGACGTTCAGCCTGGGGCTCCTGTCACGCTAGTCTTTGGTGGCAAGGCATATCCAGGCAAGACCCCTGAGGAAGTCATCAAGACCGACCGGACCTACATCGAGTGGGCTGCGTCGCTCTACCGTGACCCTGCCATCAAGCAGCGGTGCAAGGAACTGCTCATGGCGACGAAGAAATGAGCGAGAATACCGCGGTCGCAGCCGTCAAGGCCAAGTCGCT
>Ga0209538_1000318_pt1 | contig 29553 bp, 19 predicted proteins | sample BarGraNGADG00211_2_FD_184492 | JGI IMG/M metagenome (GOLD analysis project Ga0209538, IMG submission 184492) | Arctic peat soil microbial communities from Barrow, Alaska - Barrow Graham LP Ref core NGADG0004-211 (SPAdes) (version 2) | ecosystem: Environmental > Terrestrial > Soil > Wetlands >... | reverse complement strand
AATTTATTAGAAATGTATACTTATTTTAGTGAAAAGAATTTTTACTGTATACTTTTTCTAGTAAAGCTTCTTAAAAGTGTATACCAATTTCAGTAAGGGACACATTTTTTGATAATTCCGGGAACACTCCCAGATCACTTACAAACCATTTACAGACATCTGGTAGATACTTGTCCCCTGTAGCGTACCCTTAGCGTACATATAGCGTACCTGTAGCGTACCCTATAGACTAAACACGTACGCTATATGTACGCTAAGGGTACGCTACAGGTACGCTACACCACTCGAGTATCCCCCAACTGTTGGAGAAGTGTTTTGTCTTTATCCGGGAGTCATCTTTTCATGATCTTTTTTTGATCATTTCAGGGTCTTTTCAGTGTCCTGTTAAAAAACCAACAAAATAATTTGAAATTGGCCTCCAATGATTTCCTTTGGCACATTCATAATCCTCATGTATTGGTTGATCTACGGGAAAAGGATGTGGTTAATGTTCTATTCTATTGATATTCATGTCCTACGGACAAGTTTAAATAGTTTCTTAAACGATGGGGGTTTCAAAAAGGATAAAGACTTTCTAGTTCTTGATAATCTTTTCTATCGCGATCTGGCTGCCAGAGATGATCCGTAATATGTAAATACCGGATCTGATTTTACTTCCGATTAATAGTGGGCGGTTGGAAGCAACATTGGAATATCGCTCTACAAGCTTTCCCTGGACGGTGTATACATCTACCATCCAACCCGAGGTTGATGGTGATGTAATGATCAGTTCAAGTCTTTCTGGAAAGGGATTGGCAGAGATCAGATAGACCGGTTTATTGGTGCCGGTATTGTTTTGTTGTTTCTTCAAAAGGGTGTAAGCTTTATAGAAACTGGCGATTCCATATCCAAGTACATTATCGGGTGAAACACTTTGTGAAGCAGTAAATCTTAAAGCATTGATGATGTCCAGATTTGTAGCTCCCGGGTTTCCCTGCCACAGGCAGGCACAGAGCCCGGCAACGAGTGGTGTTGCAAATGAAGTGCCATTTCCACTGATCAAGGTATTGCTGCCGGGGTTGGCTATTGTGGTTCCCAATCCACAGGCAGCAATGTCGGGTTTGACTCTGCCATCAAAGCTGGGTCCCAACGAGGTGAAAGGAGCAGCAACGCCCAATGTACTGACTGCTCCAACAGCAATCAGGGTATCAGCATCGGCTGGAGCAATGATATGTTTCCAACTATTGGTTCCTTCGTTACCGGCTGCATTGACGACAAGTATTCCCCGGTTGGCTGCTTTTGCTGCCGCGCGGGTAACAAATGTAGTTTTACCATTCAGATTATTGTACGTATAGTTGTGTCCTGAATAAGCAGCATCAAAAATGTAATAGCCTAACGAAGAACTGATAATATCGGCGCCTACGCTATCGGCATAGGCTGCCCCGGCAGTCCAGTTGTATTCTTCGACCGGAGTCTCAGACTTATTATCCTCAGTTCTAAGTAAATAGTAATCTGCATTTGGTGCAGTTCCAATCTGTATATTGTTGAGCCAGCCAGCCATGATTGACAATACTTCTGTGCCATGGGTTTCATCGAAGGCATCCAGAAAGTTGGGCATGTAAGTGAAGTCATGTACTCCTTTTAATCTTCCTTTCAGTCTTAGACTGTCAAATATGGCAAGGGTGTATAGATTTCTGAATCCAGCATCCAGCACTGCAATTGTCATTCCCTGGCCCTTAAGTCCCATATTGTGAAGTGACTGACCCTTCACCTGTTCGATTTGAGCAGTAGCTGGTCCATAATCATTAGGAGATGGAGCGGATTTAAAGTTTGGATTATCAGTCGACTCGTTTTTGAAAAATGATTTTACTGTAGCCTGAAAGGGCGATGGAATAGGCCCCAATGATTCTACGGATTCAACATAATTCAGTCCCTGTATATAAGGAATATTATCAGCAGTTGTCTGAACGACGATTGAATTAAACCATTTCAGATCAAGCCTGATTTTTATTCCTTTTGAAGAAATACCAGATTTATAAGCAGGATTGACAGGAAGATCTTCGGTTATTAAAGAGATATGCTGTCGATTTCGTCTGTCGATTGCTTTCTGTGAAAGGAATTCAGTAGGGCGGTTTATTGAATAAGGGGAATTGTTTTTATCTCTGAACTTAACGACGTATATGTTAATTTGGGCTTCTGAAATAAACGATAACAGTAAAAATGCAAAAAGTAAAATAGTCTTTATTATTTTCATGTTCATTTTTAGTGTTATTAATTGACGGGGGCAGTTTTTTTATTAACCGGGTTTTGCATTCCTGTTAATGTAAGTAATGTTATTTCCGGATTCATGCCTATCCGTCCCGGGTATCCGATATGACCAAGACCTCTGTTGACATAAAGGTATTGAAGTTTGCCGTCTTTCTGAGGATGCTCATAAAGACCTCCCCAATATTTATACATCCATTGCGCAGGACTAAACTCAAAATTCTTTGTCTCAAAGCCCATTTGAAAACCATGGGTATGGCCTGAGAGTGTAAGGTTGACTTCCGGAAAGTCTTTTGTTATTTCGAATTGCCAATGGGTTGGATCATGAGAAAGCAGTATTTCGAGCTGCATGGGTTTATGATTGCCTATGGCTTTCAACATATTGCCCTTGTGTCCATAAAGCTTTTTTACACTCCAGTTCTCGACCCCGATGAGAAGCAATGAATCTGTGCCTTTATGAATGACAACACTCTCGTTTCTCAACAATCTCCAACCTATTTTCGTGTAAAAGCTGCAGAGGGTATCGAGGTTTCGTTGTTTGGTTAATGAATCAGGCCAATGGATGTAATCTCCATAGTCATGGTTTCCCAGAATTGCATAAACACCCAAAGGTGCTTTGACTGATTTCAGAACCTCTTGGAAACGGAATGCTTCATCAGAAGTGAAGTTGACCAAATCGCCGGTAAAGAAGATGATATCTGGGTAGAGATTATTGATGTCGGTGACTGCTTCCATCAAGGGTTTATCTGAAATCCAGCTGCCCAGATGCATATCTGAGATCTGAACAATTCTCAGTCCTTCAAAAGAAGTGGGTAACTTATCAATCTGAACCTGTTCATCATAGACTTTGAAACGATAAACCCCAAACAACACGCCATACATCAGCAGGATGAATGCTAACAATGAAAAATTGATGCCTGCATTGAAGAACCCTTTTTCGAAACGTGGCAATGAAAAATGAAGTGCCTTGCCTGAATAATGCACGATATCTTTGACCAGTAGAAAAGGAAAAGGGAATAAACGAGGTAAATAGATAACTAAAATCAATCCCATGAAATAAGTCCGCAGAGGGCCATTCCAATGTTCAAAAGGGATTACACGGGCTATGATGAAGAAGCAGAGCAGTAAGATGTCAGGTACCCAAAAGAATCTTCGCATGAAGCGACCCCATTTCCCTTCGGCTTCTTTGAATGAACGCCATACATAATATTCAATGCCGAAAACGATCAACAGATAGGGTAGACGTCCTGCATACTTAGGAAACTCCAGTCCACCCGATATGAAAATCAGAATTACGACAATGATGGATACTATGATAATGATGTTTTTCTTCATATAAAAGCAATTAAGAACTAAACGACTTTAAGGGTCATTTTGTTCCATTGCCAAATTTAGTTTAATTTTTAGTTGGTAGACATTAGTCGTCCTAAAACTTAAACAGTTTCGTGCTATTTTGAAATAAGTTTTTGGATTGCGGTTTTGAACTCTTCAAACTTGGTTTCTGAAATACTCAGAAACGCATTGTCGTTTGGATCTCCTAAAACGGAATGCATCTCCGATTCTGTTTCATACATCATCTTGCGAGAGTTGGATTTGTAGTCTTTCAGACGAGTCTTTGCTGTCTCATCTTTTACATATTCAGCAATCTTTAAAACCTGCGGAATAAGTGAGGTGATGAGACCGGGTGAAACTTTTGTATGCATTATCATTTCCAGAGAATGCAATGCAAAACATGCTTTTTCAAACAAATAATTTTCATTCATTTTTTGATACTCAATATGGATTTCATTCCAACTATTGAGTTTGCCTTCAATGATATCGGCTTTTAACTGTGCTAAATATCGGTCAGGGATGAGTTGTCCACCCATATTGGTCCACTCATCCTTTATGCAATTGTTACTCAGTTTCGGAAACAAATCAATATCCTGATCATTGGCTGCCTGATATTCAATTAGAGACTGGAAGGCAAAATAGATGATCATTTCCCGATAAGCCTGCCATCCGGCTTGTGGTTTTCGAATGACAACATCTCTTTGTGAGTCTTCAATACCGGATTGTTTCAAAACCAATTCAGTAAGCGTGTGTGTACATAAATAATCATGACCGAGTTTTATAAACTCTGTTTCGGTTCCCTGTCCGCTGTAGATACTTTTCCCTGTCCAGATTTCCAGGAGCCTGATGCCTTTAAGTATCTCTCCAACAGAATCGGGAGCAAGATAACTGTATTCAAATTGCTGTCCGATAACCTTTCGGGCATCACGGTGTTTGAATTTCCATGTGTTGCGTTCGAGGGCATACATGTTGTAGCGCCACCAGTATGCAGGCATGATTTCAAGCCTGTCGAGTTTATCGTTGTTCGAAACCAATGAAAAAGGAAGGGGGATATCGATCGAGTGATTATAGTCTGCCTTGGCAAGCAATATAAAAGTCGCAAATCTGCTATTGTGTTTGATAGATGATGAGAGGCCTGCCCAGAAACCACGGCCTGCAAGCATCTCTCCATCGTTGGCACGGGAGGTATGATTGGAGCCAAGTGTTGCTCCTGCAGCTATATTGCTTTGTCCCAAGATAGTTCCTGCAATGAGGAAGCTGTTGTTGTGGTGCTGTTCGTGACTTGGATAAATGAGACTGTGCAAAACTTCGCAACAGGAGATGGTTGAGTTTTCTCCCAATATTGAGTTGATCAAACGGGCTCCATATTTTAATGAAGAGTTATTTCCCAGGATGAAACGTACAGCCTTTACTCCATAAAAGATCTTGCATCCAAAGCCAACTATTCCGTTTACAAGTTCTACACCTTCGCCTATTTGTGTATGGCTTTCAAAAGAAGAGTTTACGGTAAGATTTTTTAATTTGTTGGCGCCTTTGATATATGTTGCTTCTCCAACAGTGACGTCCTTAATACTTTTAGTGTTTTTAATGACACTTTGATTTCCAATGGTTCCATAGTAGCCACGGTCTTTTGTGAACTGGTTTTCAGTCACCTCAAGTAATCTTGTCATCAGTTTTTTATTGTCACGGTATTTAGACCAGAGCCAGGCATCACTAGTGAGCATTCCATTGAACGGGACTACTTTGCGTCCTCCATTTTCATTACAAATCTCAATCCATACACGGTGTTCAGGATCTTCACCCTCTTTCACCATCCCATTTCCAAATTTGGCTCTGTAGGATGTTTCCATCTCTTCGATGTTGAAGAGCATGGATTCGTTGCCGATGATATAATGTGCAAGGTATGCTACGTTGTGGATTGCTACATTGTCTCCCAGATCTGATGAGATAATAAATGAATTGTAAAGTCCGACAGTAAGTCTGAGATCGTGAAATTCAAGACATTGGGCTTCCAGTTTGCCGATGCGGATCAGTCCATAGAATCTGCAGTTTTGAATCAGTGATGCGTTGAAAGGTTTTGAGACCAATACTTTATCCCAGTTATCTGATGTGTTATTATTTTTTTTTAGTTGGTCGACTTCCTGATCATTCAGTTGTCTGTAATCCTGACGGGGATTTTGTTGATAACGGAGATAATATTCATCCTTGCCTTTTGGGAGAAAAGCATCATCTATAAACCCATAACCCAACATGCTTGCATCAAATCGTTTTAGGAATTCCATTGTGAATTAGATTATAATCAGACTATCATGATTTAAAACACGAAGATAATAAAAAAATAAAAGGATGAGGGCGTTTTAAATTCAGGTAGTTTTCTGAAATCAATAATTTTGTCTCTTGCCCTGAAAGGGCATAATATATTAGCGATGGGTGAAGCCCATCGTTAGTTTGATTGTATGAAAATAAGCCCTGTAAGGGCGCAATAAAAAGATTACCATATATTTAGGTATTGCGCCCTTCCAAGGGCTATGAGAGGTGATGATATATAACACAGGGCTCCATCCTGTGCTAATATATTATGCCCTTTCAGGGCTACAATAATATCAAGTTACTTCCAAACATATATTTTTTAATCTTAAATCCTATCTTTCACGAAATTGACCAGCCCTTTTGCTTTGAAGATCTCCATCAGTTTTTCAGGTAAAGGGGCAAAGGGATATTGCTTATTTGAAATCTGAACAAATCCATTGACAAAATCAATACTACACTCATCACCCACCTTATATGCCTCGACTGCAGCAGGCTGAATGATAATAGGCAGACCTTGGTTGACGGATGAACGGTAGAATATTCTGTTTACAGATTTACAAATGATCGCCTTAACACCTGCACTGGCCAAACCAACAGAAGGATGTTCGCGAGAGCTGCCACATCCAAAGTTAGCTCCTGCTATGATAATCTGTTCAGTTTTCAAGCGTGATGCAAAGCTTTCATCGAGCCCTTTAAAAAGGTATGGAAGGATTTTGTCACCTTCAGAACTGTTGATTGTATAGGTCAGGTTGCCAGCAAACATCTGGTCTGTGTTCAGATTGTCAACATCAGCATAATTCCAAACGTTTTCTGACAATCTATCATCACCACTTTTAATGTCTACAGTCTTGCTCTGACCGCTTTTATAAGGATATACATCATTATTCACAGCTCCACGTGGATCAGTGATTTCTCCTTTTATTGAAGACCAGGCTACAACAGCAGGGGAGGCAAGGTAGATATTGGCTGTCGGGTTTCCCATGCGTCCTTTAAAGTTTCGGTTGGCCGTAGAGATGATGTTGATATTGTCGGCAGGAATACCCTGTCCCGTTCCAAGACATGGTCCACAGGAGGGCATCAATACATTGGCGCCGGCATTTAGAAAGATGTCGATCAATCCTTCATGCATAGCCTGTTTGAATATTTCTTTTGAAGCAGGGATTACATGCATTTGGAACCCAAAGGGGAGGGTATGACCTTTGATGATGGACGCTGCTATGCGTATGTCTTCCAAACGACCATTGGTACAGGTGCCTATTAAGGATTGATGAATTTGGGTGCCTTTTACTTCAGCAACAGCTTTAACATTGTCAACATGATGTGGTGCAGCAACAAGTGGAAATATTTTGCTTAGATCGATTTCAATTTCTCTTAAATAACCGGCATCAGGATCGGCCCATACTCCGTGATATTGTTTGTTCAGGAATTTCATCAACATCTCATCTGCCGGGAAGACAGCATTCTTGGCTCCCATCTCTGAAGCCAGGTTGCATAAAGTCATGCGTTCATCGATAGCCAGTGTTTTGACTCCATCTCCATGGAATTCCACGGACTTGTAGTCGGCGCCATCTGAACCAATCATGCCGATAATCCATAGGGCAAGATCTTTGGCATAAACGCCATGTTGAAGTTTTCCTGAAAGTGTTATTTTTATAGATTCGGGAACCCTGAACCAGGTCTCGCCTTGTTTCCAAAGACCTGCAGTTTCGGTCCTGTCTATTCCTGCAGCAAATGAATTGAAGGCCCCTGCTGTGGAGGTGTGGCTGTCGCTTCCTACTACGATCATTCCGGGTAAAGCATGCAACGACATGAGCTGATGACAAATGCCTTGTCCCACATCGTGAAACCTACTGATATGTTGATTCAGAACAAAGTTGCGAATCTTCTGGTAGTCATTTGCCAGTTTAGAATCGGTAGGAGGAGCATTGTGATCAAGCGTGATCAGCAATTGTGATGGATCTTTTACATCAGTCCCACCCATCTTGATAAAAGTATTGATGATACTAGATGTATTATCGTGAGAAAGGACTATATCAGGATGAGCGAAAACAATGGTTCCTTTGGTGGCATTGAATATTTTCTCTACAAAAGTTTTTCCAGCCATAGCAGATTGTTGTTAGATTTAATATGGATCATTCATCCTGCCAAATATAAGGAATTTAGCTTATTTATTGAATGCATTTAAACTAATAAATTTGAAATTAAAGTTACGTTCAAAGATAAAATAGATCATGAGTTAGTAATTATTTGTTAATTATAAAATGCTCAATAACAATACAATAAGTAAATATTAATTTATTTTATTAAAATGATCTTCAGAAACATGTTTTCTGGCCAGATCTTTGCAGTAATGATAAAAGAAGTTGAAATGGCCATATCAAATGTGATCTTTAAGCAAACAAAAAAATTAATGTTTAATACATACGATATTTTAACTTTTATAATACATAATAATTAAAGCTATGAAAACTATTGTCAAAAACTTCGCTTATTCCGTTCTAGTGATTGCAGGCGCATGGCTATTTCCGCAACAGATTTTTGCTCAGGAAATAGATACGACCCTATACGATAATTCTGCTCAAAACAACGATGCTATTGTTCAAAACAATGCCCCTGATCAAAACCAACCCGTCACACTTCAGGTTTTTTATGACGAACTGAGTCCTTACGGAACCTGGATTAACGATCCCAACCTTGGATATGTATGGTCTCCTAATGTAGATCAGAATTTCAGACCCTATGTTACCAATGGTCATTGGGTGAACACAGATTACGGGTGGACATGGGTTTCTGATTTCTCATGGGGATGGGCACCTTTTCATTATGGTAGATGGACTGTAGACCCACAGTATGGCAATATCTGGATTCCGGATACTGTATGGGGACCGGCATGGGTAAGCTGGAGACAGTCTGATGGTTATGTTGGATGGACTCCAATGGGACCAGGTGTAGATATCAATTATGCTTTGGGCAGTTCATATTATGTGCCTTACGACAGATGGAACTTTGTAAGAGACCGTGATTTTATGCAATATGACTTATTTGGTTATTGTCTCGGCAGATCTTTGATCAACAGTATATTCAACACATCTTATTTAATCAGGGGTACCAGATATGATAACTATAGGCGCAGCTCCTATTTTTATGGACCCAGCCGGGAATACATTCAGAGATATGCAGGCCGTGTAATCAATCCTGTACACATCAGGGATAATAACAGACCCGGACAGTCATATGCAAATGGCTATCTCAATCTCTATCGCCCACAAATGCAAAGAGGTAACTCTTATGGACGGAATGTAGCACCCAGATCTCTAAATAATAATATGGCAGGCCGGAATGTTCAAAACAATTATCGGAGTAATTCTAATCCCAACAGAACTGCATATTCTCCGGCCAGAGGAGTCCAAGTTGGCCAACAACCAAACCAGAATTCATACAGAAGCCAGGGAATACAACAACCTTCGCGCTATACAAATTCAGGTTCTCAGGGTAGGGGCATACAAACTGCTCAACAACCTAACCAGAATTCATACAGAAGCCAGGGAGCACAACAGCCTTCTCGCTATACAAATTCAGGTTCTCAGGGTAGGAGCGTACAAACTGCTCAACAACCTAATCAGAATTCGTACAGAAGCCAAGGGGTACAACAGCCTTCGCGCTATACAAATTCAGGTTCTCAGGGTAGGGGCATACAAACTGCTCAACAACCTAACCAGAATTCATACAGAAGTCAGGGAGTACAAAATCCCACACGCTATGCAGTTTCAAACAATCAGGGAAGGAGTGCACAACCTGCATATCAACAAAGAAATCAGAGGGAAGAAAGAGCTGTTCAAAATGTTCAGTCAAATAACAGACAGCAGGGATCAAGAATGACTTCCAATGCTTCTTCACAAAGATCACAACCTTCTTCAAGCCAAAGAGAAGGGAATTCAAGAGGGTCATCTAACAATGACAGAGGCAGAAGGTAAGCATCGAATAAATAAAGTTTATAGTTAAAATAATGTAAGATAAAAGCGACCTGTAAAAAATGCAGGTCGCTTTATTATTTTATAGCTATTCAGGTTTCACAATTTTATTTTAATAACTTCAGTATTCTTAATGCTTCATCAACATGTTTTGTTGCTTCTGACTGAGAGTTAAAGGTATATATCACTTTCCCTTTTTTGTTTACTATGTAAGTCACACGACCGGGTATAAAGCCAAGAAAATTTGTAGGTACACCAAACAGTTTTCTGATTTCATTCCCTTCATCACTCAGTAAGGTATAGTTCAACTTGTATTTTGTTGCAAACTCCTTATGGCTTCCAACAGATTGTCCACTTATACCAATGATTAGAGCATCCTCTTCTTTGAATACTTCGAACTGGTCGCGGAAATAACAAGCTTCCTTTGTACATCCTGGTGTGTCGTCTTTGGGATAGAAATAAATCACTAGGTTTTTCTTGCCCAGTATTGTGCTGATATCAAATAATTTCCCATCCTGATCAGGTAAAGTAAATCCGGGGACATTACTTCCAATTTCAATTTCATGCATTGGTTTGTGGATGTTTATGTAAATGAAAAAAGCAATAAAAACTACCAACAAAGCACTGTATTGACGATAAAGATTACGACATTTCAGATAGTTTTCATTATCGGGATCTATATTGCCATAGAATGCTTTTAATTCTTTTAAAGAGGAGGTTTTAAATAATACTGTCCATCTATCTGTCTGAAAAATTATCTTTCTGAACTTGATCCGATAATAGATGACCGGAATTACCAGGACGAATAGAAAAATAAACCAGAGGCGTTCAAACATATTCATGGTATTTTGTTTGCTTTTTGAGACAGTAAAAACAACAGAGAAATTAAATTAAGATAGAGTAACATACAAAAGTGCATTAAAGTTTCATGATTTCAAAACATTGAGCATCAAGTGGCGTTTCAATAATCTTATTTTATCTATTTTTACAAAATTGTTAACCCTTATAAACAACTAATAATTTCAACAATGAAAAGAACAATAACCTCGCTACTTCTTATCCTTTTTTGTGCTTTTGGATTCAGCCAGAATACACAAACTACAGTCCCTCGTGACTGGCACATGCTTGATTTTCAACAAGACCATTTTTATGGAATCAGTGTTGATAAAGCTTATCAGGACCTGCTCAAAAACAAGAAATCTACTCCAGTTGTGGTTGCTATTATTGACTCGGGAATCGATACTTTACACCAAGATCTGAAACCCGTTATATGGCACAATCCTCTCGAGAAAAATAATGGTCTTGACAATGATAAAGATGGATACGTAGGAGATTTTTTCGGATGGAATTTTATCGGAAGTAAAGATCCAAGTAAAAATGTCACCAAAGACACCGAAGAATATACACGGGTGTATTTTAAAAATAAAGACCGTTTTGAGAAGATTACTTCAGAAAACCAACTATCAAAGAAGGACCGGGCATTGTATCAAGAGTGGCAAAGAAGCAAGAAGTTTGTTTTGCAAAATACAAAAGAACAGAAAAGCATCAATATGTATGCGAGTATGCAGAAATTCTTAAATGAATACGATCCTATTTTTCAAAAAGAACTGAACAAACCGGTATACTCTATCACCGACTTAACAGGTTATCAGACTAAAGACGAACAAAAACTGGCAAGTCAACGTACCTATATTTACCTGCTTAGATACTTCAAAACAGATACAACTAATGTGCTACTCAGTAATTTTATCATTCATATGATCGATTCCCTGAAGGTATTAGTAAAGATGCCGGAGACCAAACCCCTTAACTACAGGGATAGCATCGTTGGCGACAACTATGCCAACTTCAGCGATCGTTACTATGGAAACAACAATGTAGAGGGTGGAGATCACAGGCACGGTACTCACGTTGCCGGTATTATTGGTGCAGCCCGTAACAATGGTGTTGGTATGAATGGAATAGCCGACAATGTGAAGATCATGATGATAAGGGCAGTGCCTGATGGGGATGAGCATGATAAAGACATTGCTTTGGCAATACGTTATGCAGTTGATCATGGCGCAAAAGTCATCAACATGAGTTTTGGTAAGGCTTTCTCTCCTGAGCAGAAATGGGTTGAAGATGCATTCCGTTATGCAGCCAAAAAGGATGTACTCATTGTTAAAGCTGCCGGTAACGACAGTCAGAATATTGACAGTCTTCCAAGTTATCCTACTGCCCGTAATATGAAAAATAAAAAATTGATACCCAATGTTCTTACCATTGGTGCCAGTGGTCCCTTAACGTCAAGTCTGATTGCTCCTTTTTCAAATTACGGAAAAACCATGGTTGATGTATTTGCTCCCGGAGTCAGAGTTTATTCTACCGTTCCCGGTGATAAGACATATGCAGCAATGAGTGGCACCAGTATGGCTTCCCCTGTTACTGCCGGATTAGCAGCTCTGTTAAAGTCCTATTTCCCGAACTTAACAGCAGTGCAACTCAAAAAAGTCATAGAAGAGTCGGTGACTAAAATTAATGATCCTGTCAGGAAACCCGGCACCAGTCTGATGGTATCAATGACAGATCTTTGCCATACCGGTGGAATCATAAATGCTTATAATGCCATCAAGCTGGCCGAAACGATAAAATAAACTTAACAGGTCAGGTTTAATACAACAACAAAGAGGTTGCTACATTTTTCGAAGTCAACCTCTTTGTTGTTATTATCGAATATTATACATCTTATTATAAAAGAAAAAGCCTGTAAATCCTAGGATCTACAGGCTAAGGTTGTGGGTTTTGACCCTTTCAGGTCGGGGTAGTAAGATTCGAACTTACGATCTCCTGGTCCCAAACCAGGCGCGATAACCGAGCTTCGCTATACCCCGTCTTTCAATATTTTATCCCCTCAGTTCAACAGCCAAAGTTTTGGCGGAGAGAGGGGGATTCGAACCCCCGGTACCCTTACGAGTACGACAGTTTAGCAAACTGTTGGTTTCAGCCACTCACCCATCTCTCCCTGAGTCTGTGTCCCGGTAATTACGCGTTCACCATGGGGAGTGCAAAAATACAAAATCATTCTATTCGGCCAAACTATTTTTTACCTTTTCATGAAAAAAGGTAAAAATATAATGTATAATGATCACAATCAAGATTATAAAAATCAATATAATTTCATGCAATCATTCATATGGCCCAATATTAAGCCTCTTTATTGTTAAATGTGAACTGATCACCCGATACTCCGACTGAAATTATTGATTCGGGAGTTACTTTTCCGGCAAGAATCATCCGCGACAATTCATTCAGCACCCTTCTTTGCAATACCCTTTTCAGCGGACGGGCGCCATATTGCGGATCATAGCCCTCTTTAGCCAACAAATCAACGGCTGCTTCTGTAATCTCAAGTTTCAGATTATTGCCGGCTAGCATTTCTTTCAAACGACTGATCTGCAGTTCAACGATACCATGAATCTCTTTCTTTGAAAGCGGAGTAAACATCAACACTTCATCGATTCTGTTTAGAAATTCAGGACGAATAGTTTGTCTGAGCAAAGCAAAAACTTCTTCCCTGGTCTGATCGAGCAATTTATCATGATTGGCTTCGGTCAGGTGGCTCAGCTTCTCCTGAATCAGTTGTGATCCAAGGTTCGAAGTCATGATGATGATGGTGTTTCTGAAATCGGCAAGCCGCCCTTTGTTATCTGTAAGCCTTCCATCATCAAGAACTTGCAATAAAATATTGAACACATCGGGGTGTGCTTTCTCGATTTCGTCCAACAGGATGACAGAATAGGGTTTGCGTCTGACTTTTTCTGTTAATTGACCACCTTCTTCATAGCCAATGTATCCCGGAGGCGCTCCGACAAGCCGTGATACAGTATGTCTTTCCTGATATTCACTCATATCGATCCGGATCATGGCATTCTCACTGTCGAACAGAAATTCAGCCAACGCCTTAGCCAGTTCTGTCTTTCCGACACCGGTAGTCCCTAAGAAAATAAATGAGCCTATAGGTCTGCGAGAGTCGTTCAGTCCGGCACGGTTACGCCTGATGGCATCAGCCAAAGCCCCAATGGCTTCGTCCTGACCAACCACACGCTTGTGCAAATCGTCTTCAAGGTTGAGCAGCTTTTCGCGTTCGCTTTGCAGCATCCTGGTGACAGGGATTCCAGTCCAGCGCGAAACGACTTCTGCAATTTCTTCAGCACCAACTTCTTCATGAACCAACGGTTTGTCTCCCTGTGCCTTGTGAAGTTCCTCTTTTAAAGCAACAATACTGGTTTCGGCATCCTTGATTCGGCCATAACGGATCTCAGCTACCTTACCATAATTGCCTTCACGTTCTGCCTGATCGGCTTCGAGTTTATATTTTTCTATTTCATTCTTGGCTTTTTGAATGCCATTCATGAAATCTCTCTCCTTTTTCCAACGGTCGCGGAGCACTTTCTGCTGGTCTGTGAGATTGGAGAGCTCTTCTTTGATCTCTTTTAATTTGGGTTCATCCTTCTCCCGCTTTATGGCTTCGCGTTCAATTTCCAACTGTTTGATTCTGCGTTCGACTTCATCCAAAACCTCCGGGACTGAATCGATCTCCAGTCTTAGCTTTGCAGCAGATTCATCGATCAAGTCGATGGCCTTATCGGGAAGAAATCGATCCGTGATATAACGTTGCGAAAGTTGTACAGCGGCAATGATTGCTTCGTCTTTGATCCTGACCTGGTGATGCATTTCATAGCGTTCCTTGAGTCCGCGAAGGATAGAAATACTGTCTTCTGTATTCGGTTCATCGATCATAACGATCTGGAAACGACGTTCCAGTGCCTTGTCTTTTTCAAAATATTTCTGGTATTCTTTCAGTGTAGTGGCACCGATTGCTTTCAGCTCACCCCGTGCCAGTGCAGGTTTCAGGATATTGGCAGCATCCATGGCGCCTTCGCCACCACCGGCTCCAACCAACGTATGGATCTCATCAATAAAGAGCACAACCTCTCCGGCTGAATCGATCACCTCTTTGATGACACTCTTCAACCGTTCTTCAAATTCGCCTTTATACATGGCTCCTGCGATCAGGGCGCCCATATCAAGTGAGTAGATTTGTTTGGATTTAAGGCTTTCAGGCACGTCACCATTGATGATCCGGTGGGCAAGTCCTTCTGCAATAGCAGTTTTTCCTACACCGGGTTCACCGATAAGGATAGGGTTGTTTTTTGTACGGCGTGAAAGTATCTGAAGTACCCGTCTGATCTCTTCATCGCGACCAATTACAGGGTCGAGCTTGCCTTCACGGGCAAGGTCATTCAGATTACGGGCAAAGCGGTTTAAGTTTGTATTCGTTTCCATTGTCTGTTTTTTGTTGGCAGCCTAACCTCAACTATGAAGCCAGATGCGAAATCATGTAAAGGTACTGCAAAAATGACTGATATGTTCTGGTTTTCAATGACATATTGACATATTTGTCATGTAAAAGCATTTATTATTTCTAAAGGCTATTTTTTCTAACTTTGAATCGAAGGAATTTGAAGGTTTTTATTATAAGCTGTTTTCATTATGAGATCATTGAGTGTATTATTAGGATTGGCAACTGTTTTATTATTCTCATTTGCGAAAGTTGAGAAACCATTTAATCCATTGGATTATGTGAATCCATTTGTTGGCACAGGGGGTCATGGACATACATTTCTCGGCCCGACTGCACCCTTTGGCATGGTTCAGCTTAGTCCCGATACCCGTCTGGAAGGCTGGGATGGATGTTCAGGATACCATTATACCGACAGTATTGTCTATGGATTTTCGCATACCCATTTGAGCGGGACAGGATGCAGCGATTATGGCGATATATTACTGATGCCAACAACCGGCGTGGTGAAGCTCGATAATGGTTTCAAAATAGGAGTTGGTCATGGCTATTCTTCGCGTTTCAGCAAGAAGACTGAAAAAGCTTCTCCGGGCTATTACAGTGTTATGCTTGACGATTATAATGTAAAGGTTGAACTGACAGCGACAACCCGGGCAGGTTTTCATAAATATACTTTTCCAGCATCCAAACAATCCAATATCATTCTTGACCTCCTTCACCGTGATGAGGTGATTGATTCCAAACTGAAGATTGTCAGTAACACAGAGATAGAGGGTTTTCGTCGTTCCAAGGCCTGGGCCACGGATCAGCATGTTTACTTTGTAGCCCGTTTTTCAAAGCCTTTTGATAAAGCCGGGATAGCTTTGAATGAAAAGATCAATGAAACGGCTAAAGAGATTTCCGGAAAGAATGTAAAAGCCTTTTTCACTTTTACAACAACAAAAAACGAAGTCATTTATGTCAAAATCGGGATCTCGGGAGTGAGTATAGATGGCGCACACAAGAATCTGGATGCTGAAATCAATGGTTGGGATTTTGATCAGACGGTGAAGGATACACGCGCATTGTGGAACAAAGAGTTGAGTAAAATAGAGGTCGAAGGGGGAACTAAATCGCAGTTGACCACTTTTTATTCTGCGCTCTATCACACTATGATACAACCCAATGTCTATATGGATGTCGATGGACAGTACCGGGGACGGGATCTTAAAATTCATAAAGCAGAAAATTTCACCAACTATACCGTCTTTTCATTGTGGGATACTTATCGTGCCTGTCATCCGCTATACACTTTGATACAACAGAAGCGGACAAACGATTTTATCAATACTTTTCTCACACAATACGATCAGGGTGGGTTGCTCCCGGTTTGGGAACTTTCGGCAAACGAGACCTTTTGTATGATCGGATACCATGCGGTTCCTGTTATCGTTGATGCTTATGTCAAGGGAATCCGAGGTTTCGACAAGCTGAAAGCACTGGAAGCTATGAAAGCAAGTGCGGATCAGGATCATTTGGGATTGAAATCCTACAAGCAATACGGCTATATTCCTGCCGACAAAGAGGCTGAAGAAGTTTCGAAGACCCTTGAATATGCATATGATGACTGGTGCATTGCTCAGATGACCAAAGACTTAGGGAATACGCCTGATTATGAACGATTCATCAAACGTGCACAGTATTATAAAAATATGTTTGATCCGTCTACAGGAAACATGAGAGCCATTCGTAACGGCGCTTTTGTTACTCCTTTTGATGCCAGGGAAGTCAATTCGCACTTCACGGAAGCCAATTCGTGGCAATATAGTTTTGCAGTTCAACAGGACATCACGGGTTTATTGAATCTTCAAGGGGGTTCTGAAAAATTTGGCGCCAAGCTGGATGAACTTTTCAATACAAAACCCGAATTGACGGGACGTGATCAATCTGATATCACAGGACTGATTGGCCAGTATGCACATGGAAACGAGCCCAGTCATCACATGGCTTATCTCTATAATTATGCACAGCAGGCATGGAAAACACAGGAGAAAATCAACTTTATTCAACATAATTTCTATTCCGATAATCCTGATGGGTTGATTGGAAACGAAGATTGCGGCCAGATGTCGGCCTGGTATGTATTGAGCGCCATGGGATTTTACTCAGTTACCCCGGCCTCCGACTATTATGTAATTGGAACGCCTTTGTTTAAAAAAGTCACGCTGCATCTCGAAAACGGTAAATCTTTCACGATCAGTGCCAACGGATTGAGCGATAAGGCGTTTTACATAAAATCGGCTAAACTGAATGATGTTGATTATCCGCGATCATTTCTGTTGCACAAAGAGATCATGAATGGGGGAGAGCTCATCTTCCAAATGAGTGAGCAGCCCAATAAAAACTGGGGAACTGGCACCGGCAATTATCCGGTGCAATCCATCACGGATCATCTGATCACTGCCAATCCATTTATTTCGAGTGGCAATACGATGTTTGAAGATAAAACTACTTTGACATTGTCTTCGATTGATAGCGACGCTAAGATTTATTATACAACCGAAAACGGGAATCCACTCTCACGTTTACAGGAATACAATGAACCCATTACGTTGAATGATCCTAAGAAACTTTCCTTCTTTGCCCTCCAGGGAGAGAATCTGAGCTTTATCCAGGAGGCGAAACTGAACAGAATTATCGGTGGACGAACCATTAAACTCAACACCCGTTATTCTCCTCAATATGCTGCCGGGGGAGACAAGGCCTTGATCGACAATCTGAAAGGTGGTGAAGATTTCAGGCTTGGAACCTACCAGGGTTACGAAGGCGTAGATGTAAACGCAGTAATTGATCTGGGAAAACAAACGCAGCTCAAAAAAGTGTCCATTGGTTTCATTCAGGATATCAATGCATGGGTGTTTATGCCCGAATATGTCCAGTTGTTTGTTTCAGATAATGGTGTTGACTTTAAACCTGCCGGCAAAGTCCAGAATACTGTGTCTCAGGACAAAGAAGGAGCGATTGTAAAAGAATTCACGTTCAATTTCTCAGATACCAAAACCCGTTATATCAATATTGTTGGAAAGAACATCGGGAAATGTCCTCCGGGCCACAAGGCCGCAGGAAGTACATCCTGGATTTTTACCGATGAGGTAACAATTGAGTAATTGAATTTCAAAAAATTATTTGACAAAGGAAATTGAAATGATTACTTTTGATAAAATAAAATCAATTTAAACATTGTTTAAAAATGGTTTTGAAAAACAAAATTGAGATAAAGTTCATACAAGATTGAAACATGGTTAAGCCATACTCTATGAGTATATATTAAGTATGTCTCAAGTATGTCTCAACTATGACTAAACAAAGAATAATCAAAGAGTTATAAAATCAATTTAAAACCACAAAAAAGGCAGCTTTCGGGTTGCCTTTTTTAGTTGAAATTTCGTGATTTTATCATTTAAAAATACAAATCGCGGTCTCCTTTTTTGATTTTTTCGATGCGATTTCTGATTTCGGTGACATTTACTTTTTCTTCGGCTGATTTTAAACCGGTAAGTTCTTTTTCGATCAGTTGCCATCCTTTTTCAGCAGTATGCGCAGGTGCATAGTCAACCAGATATTCACTCAGGGTGAGAATGGCATTGGGAGTGCAAAATCTTTTGATGAAACCGGGAACCGAAAACTCCATGAAATGCTCTCCTGTTCTTCCAAGACGGTAACAGGCAGTACAGAACGAAGGCATGTAACCTGTTTCGATCAGCTCATCCATGATCTCGTTCAGGGTGCGGTTATCATTGATGATAAACTGCTCGCGGTTCAGGTCCTGACTTTCACCTTCCTTTTCAGAATAAGCGCCTATTTCCAGTTTAGTTCCTCCATCTATCTGCGAAACACCGAATTGCAATACTTCTTTCCTTAAAGCAGGAGTTTCACGTGCTGTCAGAATCATGCCGGTGTATGGAACAGCTAATCTGAGAATGGCTACCAGTTTTGCGAAATCCTCGTCGTCGACCATATATTTTCCATCGATGTTGATGGAGGAGGCGTCTTTAATCCGGGGAAATGAAATAGTGTGTGGACCTACGTTGTAGCAGGCTTCCAGGTGGTTGGTGTGACGGATGAGTCCCAGCACTTCATAACGCCAGTCATAAAGTCCGAGCAGTGCGCCGATGCCTACATCATCAATTCCGCCTTCCTGTGCACGGTCTAAAGATGTAAGGCGATAGTTGAAATCCATCTTCTTGCCACCAAGGTGATAGATTTTATAGGCTTCGGGATTATAGGTCTCCTGAAAAATCTGATAGGTTCCGATGCCGGAAGCCTTGACAGTTCTGAATCCTTCGATCTCGAGTGGAGCTGCATTGATATTTACCCTGCGGATTTCTCCATTGCCTTTTTTTACTCCATAGACTACTTCAACTGTGTGGGCGATAAATTCAGGGGAATAATCTTTGTGTTCTCCATAAACCAAAATGAGTCTCTTCTGTCCAGTTTCTTCGAGCGCTTCAACTTCACTAATCAGGCCTTGGTCTGTAAGTGTAGTTCTGATCTGATCTTTATTGGTGACACGGAATCCACAATACTGGCAATTGTTTTTGCATTTATTGCCTACGTAAAGTGGGGCGAAGAGGACGATGCGGTTGCCATAAACGCGTCTTTTGAGTTCGCGCGCTCCTTCTTTGATCTCTTCGACCAGTTCAGGATCGTATGTATTGATCAGTACTGCCGTCTCTTCCATGGTGAGGCGTTGCTTGTCGAGTGACTTTGCAATCAGTTTTCGAACTCTTTCGGGGGTACTGACTATGGTGTTGATGAGTCCCCAAATCTCTTCGGGATCGATAAATGGCTTCATCCGTTCATCGGGGATGCTGCATTTTTCCGGGTTAAATTTCATTTCCTGATCGTTAATTTAATTCAGTCATTTTATAACCGAAACTTTCAATGTTTATGATCAACTGTTATCATTTTCATTGTTAGCCGGTTTGAGCATAACAGATTTTACCTGAATGCTTTTCAGACGGCCAAGTTGTCCGGTTAGTGAACTAATCTGATCTGAAGTTCCATCAAGAATGAGAGAGATAATATTGAAGCCATAATCGCGTAACGGGAGACCTTGTCTTCCGATGATGATATCGGAATGGCGGGATATGATTTGGTTGAGTTGTGCAACCTCCTGTTTGTCTTCGATGAGTATAAGGGCTGTGCCTATTCTCCTTTCCATTAGATTTTCCTCCGGATTAGAATGATGTTTTATTTTGCCTCGAAGCCGAAAGTTCAGCTCCCCGGGTTTAATGATGTGCAAAGGTAATACATTTTTTTATTGTTGTGAATAGAATAACAATGAAATTTTAAATATTCTATTTAGAATTTTCACTTCGAGATTAAATAATTATTAATTTTCTAAAATTGAAGATTAAATGAATTGGAATTGTTATTTTAGCATGATGGAATCGGCAACATGAAAAATCAATCAATATGATCTATATCAAAACTGTATTGACAATCACTTTGTTAATCTCTTTTACTTTTAGTCGTTTATCTGCACAATCGAAATTTATCAATCAACTGGAGTTGAATGATACTTCTAAAATTGATGCCAATGAATGGTTTTATGCAGGGATCAATTTGAATGTAGCGTTTGGCTCTACAGATATCAGGTATCTCAGACATCAGGTGCCTGAAGAAATCTTCAGCAATGAGTACAGGATTACTGCATGGAAGGGAGAAAGGGTTAATATGCAGATGGTAATCTGGTCGGGTAGGAGTAGTTATAATATTGATATACAGCCTTCGGATCTTACTTCAACGGATAAAATTATTTCTGCCGGTGTAGTAAAAGCATTTCCTGTCAGATATGTTATGACGGATGCTTTTTTGCAAGGATGTGGAAACAGAAAGAATGACACCATCGCTTATTCTCTGGCTCCTGATATGCTTGATAATCCCGGTACATTTTCTATTTCAGGCAGATCGACACGTCCGGTCTGGATAACAATTGATGTTCCTGTAGATGCAAAGCCTGGAGTTTATAAGGGATATATTGAAATCAAGGCCAAAGGTCGTTTCAAAAAGAAACTGCATTATACTTTAGAAGTACAGGACAGAGTTTTGCCAAAACCGTCTGAATGGCAGTATCATCTTGATCTTTGGCAACAACCATGGTCAGTTTCGAGGTATTCAAATCTAAAAACCTGGTCCACCGAGCACTGGGAGGCGTTGCGATCAACTTTAACGATGTTGGCAGGGGTTGGACAGAAATGCATAACTACTACATTAATCCATGATCCATGGGGCGGGCAAACTTTTGATCCTTACGAAAGTATGGTGGATTGGCGCAAATCTCCGGATGGTAGTTGGACGTATGATTTTACTCTTTTTGATCAGTGGGTTTCATTTGCAATGAGTTGTGGCATTAAAGAACAGATCAATTGTTATTCGATGATTCCCAGAGATAATTCATTTCGGTATTTTGATGAAACTGACAATGAATATAAAGTGCTTTATGCAGCACCGGGAACTCCTGCTTATAAAAATCACTGGCGTCCTTTCCTGCTTGCTTTCAGGGAACATCTTCAGAATAAGGGATGGCTTCCTAAAACATGTATTGCAATGGATGATAGTTCATTGAAGGATATGCTTTCGCTTATAAAATTTATTAAAGCTACTGCTCCTGAGTTTAAAATCGCCTATTCGGGCGACTATTATGCCGAAATAGCAAATGATATTTATGATCTCTCACTGTCTATTGATCCTCTTTTGGATAGTATTAAAATGAAGGAACGCAATGATCTGCATCTGCAGACAACCTTTGAAGTCGACTGTTCCAAACCTGAACACCCGAATACCTTTACTTTTTCTCCTTTAGCCGAAAATGAAATGATGGGTTGGTATGCAATGGCAACAGGCTATAATGGTTTTCTCAGATGGGCATACAATAGTTGGGGACAAGATGTAGAACAGGATTCACGCTTCAGATCATGGCCGGCAGGAGATACTTATCTGGTTTATCCGGGAGCGAGAAGTTCAATCCGCTTTGAGCGATTGCGCGAGGGAATTCAGGATTATGAAAAGATCAGGATATTAAAAGCTTCTTTTGAAAAAGAGGGGACAGCCGAAGCGAATCAAAAGTTGATCCGGATCCTCGAAATGTTGAATCCGTTTACACTACCAAACATTACAAACAATAATGCTTCTATAATGGTAAGCCAGGCCAAAGCAATATTAAATGAACTATCGCGATAACCATGAAATAATTTAATAATACCTTTGTCTTTCGAAAGGAACCATCACCTCATTTATGAATTTAAATTTTATATTATTATGAGAGTTTTTCGTCATTGTATATTCTTTTTGATTGTAATCGGTTTTATCTCAAACAGTTCAGCACAAACTGTCAGATCTGGTTTAAAAACCGGTAACTGGGTAGGGGTTATTCAGTTGGATGATGCAGGTCATGGTTCAGATATGCCATTTAATTTCAAACATTCTGTTCTGAGCAATGGTAAAAGCACAATTGAAATAACCAATGCAGCTGAAAAAATTGTTGTCAAAGAAATTGTCGTCAAGGGTGATTCTCTTAAGATGAAACTTCCTATTTTCCAAAGCGAAATCCTTGCTTCCATTAAGAATGATAAATTAACCGGGACTTATTATCCAAAGGGTAAATCGGAAGGGAACGGATATAATTTTACAGCTAATTATGGCGTTACAGACCGGTTTGCAGGATTTAAAGAAAAAGCAAACGTTAATGTAGGTGGTCATTGGGAATTTACAGAGGCTCCAGGTACTCCTGATGCTTCAAAAGATCTGGCAGAGTTTTTCCAGACTGGCGACAGGGTAACAGGGAGTATTTTAACTACTGGTGGCGATTACAGGTATCTTGATGGTAAAGTTTCTGGAAATAAATTCATGGTTTCCACTCTCGACGGTGCACATTCATTATTGATTACCGGGGAAGTCAATTCTAAAGGCGAGTTGGTTAACGGAAAATTTGTAGGTAGCAGAAAATGGAAGACTGATTGGAGCGCAGTGAGGACTAAGACTTTTGAATTGCCTGCAGCAGATAAGTTGGTAACAGTAAAAGATCCTTCGATCAAATTTAATTTTGCATTTCCCGATATGGATGGCAAGATTGTTCATCTGAGCGATGAAAGATTTAAGAATAAGGTAGTCATTGTTACTGCAACAGGTTCATGGTGTCCAAATTGTCTTGATGAGATCAGATATTTGAAAGACATTTACAACAACGATAAGGCTAGGGGTTTAGAAATTATTTCTTTGTGTTTTGAAACGAAAGATTATGAGAAGTCTAAAAATGCCATTGTTCGTTTCAGAGATGATATAGGCGCTAAATTTACTTTCCTACATGCTGGGGTTGCAGGGAGCAAGGACAGGACAGCAGCATTTCCAATGTTACAGGGACCTATGGCATTTCCGTCTGCAGTCTTTATAGATCGTCATGGCGTTATCAGAAAAGTCCATACAGGTTTTAATGGACCGGGTACAGGTGAATACTTTAAAGGATACGCCATTGAAACCCAAAAATTCATTGATCAGTTACTTGCTGAAAAATAAGATCTTTAAAAAATGGAATATAGTGCGGATTACAAATCCGCACTAGCCGTCGTGGTGCCTGCCTGCTGTTGTGGATTTGTAATCCACAACAATGCGTTTGGTAATTCACAACAGTGCGTTATATAGAGACGCAATATTTTGCGTCTCTATATAACGCTAGTCTTATTTGAAACCCCCTGATAAAGAATTAACTTATTTAGAAAAAATTAAGAAAATCATACGTTTAGATATAATAGTTATAAAAGTTTTTTTGTGTAAATTTGCAAATTAATTGAAGCAGCAAAATAGGTAAAATATTGAAATTTAATTAAATAACTATCAATCAATCTTAGGAGACAATTAAAATGAGTGAAACCAAGTACGTTTATTTCTTTGGCGGAAAGAAAGCTGAAGGAAACGGAAGTATGAAAAACCTGCTGGGAGGTAAAGGAGCCAACCTTCATGAAATGAATTTGATCGGTATACCGGTTCCTCCGGGATTTACAATTACAACCGATGTTTGTAACGATTATTTTAAAATAGGACACAAAGAGACTGTTGCTATTATCAAGCCATCAGTTGAAAAAGCCATGAAGCAAGTCGAAGACGCAGTAGGTGGACCTGTTTTTGGTGATACAAAGAATCCATTATTGGTTTCTGTACGTTCAGGTGCCCGGGCTTCTATGCCAGGTATGATGGACACTATTTTGAATCTTGGTTTGAATGATGAAGTAGTTGAAAGCATTGCTCTTAAGAGTGGTAACCCACGCTTCGCATGGGATTCATACCGTCGTTTCGTTCAGATGTATGGTGATGTTGTTCTTGGAATGAAACCTGAGTCGAAAGAAGACCAGGATCCATTTGAAGTGATCATCGATGAGCTGAAAGAAGAAGCCGGTGTAGAATTGGATACCCAACTTAATGTCGCTCAGTTGAAAGATATGGTTACCCGTTTCAAAAAAGTAGTCAAAGTAAAGACAGGTCATGATTTCCCAACCAATCCTTATGATCAGCTTTGGGGAGCAATTACTGCAGTATTTGATAGCTGGATGAACGACCGCGCTATTTTCTATCGCAAATTAAACAACATCCCTGCTGAATGGGGAACAGCTGTAAACGTTCAGGCAATGGTATTTGGTAACATGGGTCAGAACTCAGCTACCGGTGTTGCATTTACACGTGATGCTGGAACTGGTGAAGCAATTTTCAATGGTGAATACCTGATCAATGCTCAGGGCGAAGATGTTGTTGCCGGTATCCGTACCCCACAACAGATCACACTTGAAGGATCACATCGTTGGGCTGTTCAACAAGGTATCAGCGATGACGTTCGTGCGAAAGATTTCCCATCACTTCAGGAAGCAATGCCAGTTGTTTTCAAGGAACTTTTTGATACTCAGAAACACCTCGAAACTCATTACAAAGACATGCAGGATATCGAATTTACGATCCAGGATGGTAAACTTTGGATGTTACAGACCCGTAGTGGAAAACGTACCTGCTTTGCAATGGTTCGTATTGCTATGGAAATGCTGAAAGAAGGCATGATTGACGAGAAGACAGCTGTTTTACGCGTTGAGCCTGCTAAATTGGATGAATTACTACACCCTGTATTTGATACAACAGCTCTGAAATCTGTAAAGGTTAAGGCTAAAGGTCTTCCGGCTTCTCCGGGCGCTGCTACAGGTCAGGTTGTATTCTTTGCTGATGATGCTGAAGCATGGGCTGCTAAAGGTAAGAAGATCATTCTTGTCCGTATCGAGACATCACCTGAAGACTTACGTGGTATGAACGTAGCCGAAGGAATTCTTACTGCCCGTGGTGGTATGACTTCACACGCTGCTGTTGTTGCTCGTGGTATGGGTAAATGTTGTGTATCCGGTGCAGGTAAAATTGAAATCGATTACAGAAACCGTACCCTGAAAATGGAAGGTGTTACTTATAAAGAAGGTGATTTCATTTCATTGAATGGTTCTACGGGTGAAGTATATGAAGGTAAAGTTGCTACTCAGGATGCTGCTCTCTCAGGAGACTTCGGTAAACTGATGGAAATAGCTGACAAGTACTCAAGAATGCATGTCCGTACAAATGCTGATACTCCTCATGATGCAATGGTTGCCCGCAACTTTGGTGCACAGGGAATTGGTCTTTGCCGTACTGAGCACATGTTCTTCGAAGGTGTGAAGATAAAAGCTATGCGTGAAATGATTCTTGCTGATGATGAAGCAGGTCGCCGCAAAGCATTGGCTAAATTATTGCCAATTCAACGTGAAGACTTTGAAGGTATCTTCGAAGCTATGCAGGGTTATCCTGTTACAGTTCGTCTGCTGGATCCACCTTTGCATGAGTTTGTTCCTCACGAAGAAGAAAACCAAAAGATCATGGCCAAAGAAATCGGTATCAGTCTTGAGCAGGTTAAACGTAAAGTTGAAAGTCTGCACGAGTTCAATCCGATGCTTGGTCACCGTGGTTGTCGTTTAGGTAATACTTATCCTGAAATTTCTGAAATGCAGACTCGCGCTATTATCGAAGCTGCTATGAATCTCAAGAAAAAAGGTATGGCTACTCAACCAGAAATCATGATTCCACTTGCAGGTACTAAGAAAGAATTAGAAATGCAGGTTACACTGGTTCGTCGTGTTGCAGAAGAAGTATTTGCAGAACGCGGAGACAGACTTGATTATCTTGTCGGAACAATGATTGAAATTCCACGTGCTGCTCTAACTGCTGATCAGTTTGCAGAATGTGCTGAGTTCTTCTCATTCGGAACAAATGACCTTACCCAGATGACCTTTGGTTATTCACGTGATGACGTAGGATCTTTCCTTCCGATTTATCTTGAAAAGAATATCCTGAAGTTTGATCCGTTCCAGGTTCTTGATCAGGAAGGTGTTGGTCAACTTGTAATTATGGGAACCCAGAAGGGTCGCAAGACTAATCCGAAATTGAAAGTCGGTATCTGTGGCGAACATGGTGGAGAGCCTTCATCAGTTGAATTCTGTCATACTGTTGGAATGAACTATGTTTCATGTTCACCCTTCCGTGTTCCTATTGCACGTTTAGCCGCATCACAGGCTGCTATCAAGGAAACACTGTAAATTATCTGAATAACTAATACAAAGAAGGGCTGTCTCGTTTGAGATGGCCCTTCTTTTTTATATTAAAATGTTATAGTTTTGTCATTAAGTATTAAAATCGTTTAATTTTGTTACGATCATTTTATTTGAATTTGATGAATGACATTTTCTGTTAATTTTGTCATCTCTAACGAAGGTTTTTTTAAATGAAATTACTTGAATTTGAATAAACCGGGTTATTTTTTAAAATACTTTTATCAGGTCTTTTTTCAACTTGTATAAAAGTCTGTGATTCCTATAGGTTGTTTTTTAAAACTATCATCAGTATTCTAATAAATAAAATTATTAATTTTTATCTTTTATGATTCCATCTGAAAATATGATTTCACTCCGCACAGGTAAAAAAATTGACTTTTCTAAATACGGTATTGATGACGTTCAAAACGTATTTTACAACTTATCATTTGAAGAACTTTATCAGCATGAAACTGATCCCGCATTAGAAGGATTCGAACGGGGTATGATAACCAATACAGGCGCTGTTTCTGTAGATACCGGTATTTTTACAGGCCGTTCACCCAAAGACAAATACATCGTTAAGGAACCTGGTTCAGAAAAAAACATCTGGTGGAAAGTAACCGGTAAGAAAAGTTCCGATAATAAAATGCTCTCTGAAGAAAACTGGACCTACCTATATCAATTAAGTGGAGATCGTCTTTCGGGGAGGAATCTTTATGTGCAGGATGGTTTTTCAGGTTGCAACGCTGACACAAGAATCCGCATCCGTGTGATTACAGAAGTAGCATGGATGGCTCATTTTGTAAAGAATATGTTTATCCGTCCTACAGAGGAAGAGCTTAAAGATTTTGAACCTGATTTTGTTCTGCTCAATGCCTGTAAGGCTACTAACCCGAAATGGGAAGAGATGGGTATGAATAGCGAAAACTTTGTTGTTTTCAACCTTAAAGAACACATGGCTGTGATAGGTGGAACATGGTATGGGGGTGAAATCAAGAAAGGCATTTTCTCAATCATGAATTATTATCTTCCTTTGAAAGGTATTGCTTCAATGCATTGTTCTGCCAATATGGGTGACGCTGGTGATACTGCAATATTTTTTGGATTATCAGGTACCGGTAAGACAACCTTGTCGGCCGATCCCAAAAGAAAGCTGATAGGTGATGACGAACATGGATGGGATGACAACGGGATATTCAACCTTGAAGGAGGATGTTATGCAAAGTGTGTAAATCTGAGTGCAGAAAAGGAGCCCGATATTTATCATGCAATCAAAAGAAATGCATTATTGGAAAATGTTGTCATTGTTCCTGAAACAAAAGCAATAGATTTTAACGATATCTCCAAGACAGAGAACACACGTGTTTCTTATCCGATTGATCATATCGAACACATTGTCCGTCCAAAATCAAAAGGTGGTCATCCAAATAATATCATTTTTCTGACTGCTGATGCCTTTGGTATACTGCCTCCGGTTGCAAAATTGAGTCGTGATCAGGCAATGTATCAGTTTTTGAGTGGATATACAGCCAAAGTTGCCGGTACCGAAAGAGGTATCAAAGAACCAACCCCGACTTTTTCGTCCTGTTTTGGTGCAGCATTTCTGATGCTTCACCCAACTGCTTATGCAACTGAATTGGCAAAAAAGATGGATGAACATGGCTCTTCTGCATATCTTGTCAACACAGGGTGGATTGGTGGTCCTTACGGCGTTGGAAGTCGTATTGACATCCCATCGACACGCGCCATCATTGATGCTATATTGGATGGTTCATTGGAAAGTGCTGAATATGAGGAGTTACCGGTATTTCAACTGATGATTCCAAAGCATGTTCTTAACGTTAAGCCGACTCTTTTGAACCCCCGCAACCTATGGAGTGATCCTGAAAAATGGGATGCATCAGCTTTAAATCTTGCCCAGAAATTCATTGACAACTTTAATAATTTTACGGATACAGAAGAAGGAAAACGATTAATAGCAGCCGGCCCAAAAGTTGTATAATCATTTTTTTATTTTTTTTAATTGGCACATACATAAAAAGTTGGTAAAAACTTTGAAACGAACAAATAATTTTTACCTTTGCTGTATGGGGTGATCTTTTTCACTCTTGCAAATTCACTTATTTACTGTATTAAATTATTATTACTGCCATGTTTACCGGTAAAATTAAATTCTTTAATGAAAAAAAAGGTTTCGGATTCATTGTAGATGACGAATCTCAGAATGACATTTTTGTTCATGTTACTGGCCTTACGGAAAAAGTAGCTGAGAACGATGAAGTGATTTATGAACTCGCTGAAGACAAACGAGGTAAGAAAGCAATCAACGTTAAGAGAGCTTAGACTTTTGAATTTGAATGAAAATCTTTAAAGACTTCCTGGAAACAGGAGGTCTTTTTTTATTTATAGACCTTTTATCAACAGGAATGGATTAATTTTGTAGCTTAATTTGTAATGCATGAATATTGTCCTCGTAGATCAGCTTTCAAAATCATATGGCGAAAAAGTTCTTTTCGAAGAGATTACTTTTGGAATAGAAGAGGGTCAGAAAGTAGCACTTGTAGCCCGTAACGGGGCCGGCAAAAGTACCTTGCTGCGAATAATGGCCGGTCTTGATGATGCTGATTCAGGGAAAGTAGCATTCAGAAGGGATCTGAGAGTGGCATATCTTCCTCAAAATCCAGAGTTTGTTGAGACCAATACTGTCATTGGAGAGCTATTT